>Ga0099823_1005456_pt1 | contig 12697 bp, 6 predicted proteins | sample CowpearedBW_FD_76831 | JGI IMG/M metagenome (GOLD analysis project Ga0099823, IMG submission 76831) | Root nodule microbial communities of legume samples collected from California, USA - Cow pea red BW | ecosystem: Host-associated > Plants > Roots > Nodule | place: USA: California | collected... | reverse complement strand
TATATATAATAACGTAAATAATTAAAACAAAATCAACTAATTTATTAATACTTAATCAAACAATTAATGTAATAACGATGATTCAAATTAAATGAAAATTTATGGGATCCACATTAATTTTATCTCTCTTAAAACACACATTAATAAATTACATTATTTCTTCCTTCAACATTTTTCATAATTCGCTTATGATCAAATAAATATAATCTAGTTCAAAGTCCTCGAATGCTTATTAACCAATTTTAAATTAATAATGACATAAACAACATCATTTATATATATATTTTTTTATTTCAAACGATTTCTTCTTTCTGTGCACCAAAAAAATACAAATACAAAAGTATTACTAATTTGCTATATTTTAATTCTAATTTCACAATTTTTAAGATCTTATTGTCTCAAATGCACTCCAATTACTTCACATACATAAGAACTATGTGTCAAACTAAGTATATGAATAACAAACCTTTGAAGGTCTAGATATCAATCTTCATAAGAAACACACCAAGTTGTTGGAGTTTTTTTCCAATTGCCTTTAGCCAATGAATTACCAAATAACTTTTCCTGGTTCTTGAAATATTGGATTTGAAAATCAATCAAGTGTTGTTCCTTAGGTTAACCAGCATATCTTGTATACATGTTGAAAATATTTTAATATAATTTAAAAAATAAATAATTAAAATAAAAAATCTACAATTATTTAAGTTTTCATGAACCTTTAATTTATGGGTTAATGTTTTTTATGGTTAACGACTGTATTCTTATTACAATCTACCCCTTTGTCTTCATTTTCTACCTATAAATACCACATAGGTGCATGGGAAAAAAGACAAGAACAAAACAGCAAAAACAACAAACACTAGAGTTCTCTCAAAAGTGTTCTTCTTTTCTTCTCTATATTATCTTTAAGACAGTGGTGTTCATAAGGTTCGGAGAGATCCTTCGCTACACTCGATCGATCTTATTATTATTATTATTATTATTATTATTATTATTATTATTATTATTATGAGTTAATCTTGTCTAATATATAAGAAGTCAAATCTAAAGATGAAATGAAATTCCAATTTCGAGATTACTAAATTATTTACCTTTTATTGTCACCATTAAACATCTTTCATCCATTATTCATTATCATTAAAACCTACTATTATGGGAAATGCACCATTCGAACATATGATAACTTGTGTACAAAGTAAATTGGAAGTTTAGGGACTTATATTGTAAAACGTAAATTGTAAACTAAAATAAAAAACCAAATGCAAAAATTAAAAAGATGAAAATAAATCAATCACAGAATAAATAACCAAACAATCTGAAATTCATATCGAAAAAATCAAATTCAAGTTTGAATAATTAACCGATTCAACTAGTTAACTATCAGTTTATACGAATTAAATTTCAATATCATATAATTTTATTCATATTTGACTATCAAATCAAGATTCCAATAAATTTCTAATTTGAATTATACTTTCATAAATGCAATCTAATACCATAAGAGCAACACCAAAATTAGAGAAGAGAAAAACAAACTTAAAACAAAAAACGATAAGTGTGAAACTCAATTCTTCTTATTTGATCTTGATTTCATGAATTGTTCTTTAAAATTTTAGTTCTTCATTCTTGAAGAAAAAAAAATCGAAGCAAAGAGAAGAAGAAGATGAACAAACAAAAAGAAAAAAAAAAGAGAAAAGGAAAAAAATTAAAACTTTCAGAATTTGATAAATGATTTATGTCTCCTTGTTTTGAGCACAATTAGGTCTTATATGCACTCTAAAATCTAAAACAAACGTGGGCCTAATCATGGGTTCTATTCACGTCTAAAGGTCTAATTATAAAGGTTTAAGCTACCGCAAACAAAAAGTTAATCCATAGGATTCCTTTACAAGATTTTCAAATATGTCTAAACTTCTAAGAATAGTAGAAATAGTAAAGGAGTCTTAATCTAGAAAACCATATGTTTCTTTTGAAACTCTATAAATTTAGAATCCAATCCAACTATAATTAGCCAAAAATAATATCTACATAAAAAGTTATGACCAAAATGGTGAACAAAGGTTAAATAAGTTAAAAATACAAAATTAAAGCAAATATGTACAATGAATCCAATTGATTAACCAATGAAACAAAATGTCTTAAGAATTGAAAATAAAACATATGAAAAGTGAAAGTACTTTACAATAAAGTTATAAATATGTGTACAAAATGTGTCATCATTCATCACTATTAAAATGTCTAGTTAGATAACCCTTATAATCCGAAAACAACCTACTCTTAAGTAAGAGGTGGTAAAGTGAATTAAGTCCGATCTTACCGAATATCTTTCTTTTATGAAGTGGTGCAACAAAGAAATATTTGTCTTTAAATAAATATAAGCAGTAACTTCCTACCTTTTGGAATAGTATATAAATGAATAATTACCTTCTTTTCAAAATCTTCTAAAATGCAATGTGTTGTACATTGGGTTCAATAAAGCACCTTCCTTTTCGTCATTATCAACTCTCCATTTGCATTATAATTAGCAACATTGTATGTTAGAATTTGGATAATATTTTCCTCAACGACTTCTTTAATCATCCAATATATTACAAATGTTATCAACTATTTTTTATATGGTAAATGCATCAATAGATTTTAGAAAAGTTTTCTTTGGATTGTTAACTAAAAAGTTCAATATAGTCATTCCTTCTCCTCTTTTTGGTTCATCCTAAGGATGTCAAAAAAATATGTACCTACGGATATCTGCGGATAAAACCCATAATGGATAGGAAATAAATATTGTAAATGGATACCTACGGGTAACAGATACGAGTATTTTTAATACCTGCATGTTAATGGGGCAGGTACAGGTATCATAGTATCTGTACCGATACCCGTACTCCTGGATACCCGTACCCGCTATACATTAATTTACATTAAAAAAATAAATTAAAAAACATGGTTAAAATAATAACATATTGATTTTGAATGAGTCTTTTTTTTATCAATTAGTTTTAAAAAAAAATATTTCTTTGTAAATTATCATTCAACACTATTTAAATGGGTTAGTTGAACTTTGTTTAAAATTTATGGATATTATATATTGTATTTTATTTGAATTTACGATTAAAATATGTTGTTAAATATTTTTTTATTTTTTTGTAAATACTGCAGGTACCCGTAAATATCCGTGGATATTAAAAAATTAAGTTGGTATCCGCATAATGGATACCCGACAGTTATGGATACGGGTAAGTAGGATACGGGGGGAACTACTACCTGTACCCCACCCATTAATCATTATTATGCAACTTGTTTTCCTCCATGCAATTCTTTCAAGTTCCAAAGTATCTTTTGTTACCATAACTTATTCTTTCATGCACTTTACTCTTATATATGGTATGAAGGTGGCTTAAATCATGGGTCATAATTTGAAACTAAATTAAGAATTCTCCTAAATCTTTGCTTCTTGATACATTAAATGATATGGTATTTTCATAGAAAAACTTTAGTACATCTCTACAAATACTTCCTCTTTTATCCTTCTTGAATAATTAATTAATTGTGGTACGTGAGCCTATTGCCGCCCTCTTCTTAAAAAGATTTATGTATTGTTGTCCACATCCTCCTTTCCCATCTTATTCTTTTTTCTTAGATTTTACATATCGCCAAAAATCTCTTTAATTCAATGTTTGTCTTCGCTATTTTCAATTTTCAAATTCCTATCAACTAAACACACCTTTTACTTTTCCGTATTCCACAAAAACAGAGATAATTGGTAGTATCATACGTCCAAATTTCAAAAACTTATAACTTAAATGATAAAATTAACGTATTTATAAGAATTAAAATAACAATAAACAATTAAATTTAAAAATTAAAGTGCCTTCATATGAATTTATATAATTTTTCAGTTCTAAAGACTAATAATATTTTACACTTTTAAGAGCTAAAATATTATTTACACGTACTATTGACGCGAACTTGTTGATTTTCCATTTTGTCTTTCACCAATTGGTTTGGTGTATATGGACCTCCACAGAGTCTTTGAATACGTGTGGGGACAAGGGATTCAATTAATTATTAAATGGACTGGTCGACCCTCTCCCAATTTTTCTGTGAATAAAGCCCTTCTTTAAAGAGCCATTTCAGTAGGTTTTAAATTTAGTCATTAGAGGAAAGGAATAGCAGACCGTGGAAAGTAAGCTACTCTCTCTAAACTAAATGACTAAGTTATACTTTATTTTTTAAAATTAAATATGAGGAGCGATATGTTTGGTTACATGTTTTATATTAAATTATTGAGAATATTTTTTTGTTTATTTGATATTTTGTTTGAAATTTACTAAATTATAACTTTTATTATTATTTGCAACTAATTATTATATAATATATCTTTTGTAAACAATATTACTTGTTTTGTATTTTTGTTTTTTAAGAAAACTATTTAGTAAATATTTGAACAAGTACGAAAAATATGGGTGTCTGTTTTGTCCCAATCTGTCTTTGGTTCGTTAAAAATGGGTCGGGCCAAACTCACCCGTCAAATAGAAACGGATCAATAATCATAACTCGTTTCCTACAGGACGGGTTAACGGATTGGATCGGACTAGTCCGTCAGATATTTTCTTTTTTTAAAATCTTTTAATTTGTTATAATTTTTTAAAAAAATTTGTTTATATATACATTTAAATTAATATTAGAGGCATATTTAATCAAATAAAATAATTTTTAATTTTTAATTGATTAGTTAATGTTTTTAATTAGATAAATTAAAATAATTATTATATTTATACGTTAAATTACTCAATTATAACTATTAATTGAATCTTAATTTGTATGTATTAATTATTTAATTTACAATACTATTATATATTTACACATTAAAAGAATATAATATAAAAAATTAATTTTTTAATTATTTTTATTTTGTTTTGTTTTTTAAAAACTGGCCAATAGGTCTGGATGCACTAGCTCGTATTTTGACCTGTCAAATTGATGGATTGGACGGGACGGGTCAGAACGGGCTCACAGGTTGAAATCTTCAACTCAACCCGTCCCTTTTAACACAGGCTAATGGATTTGCCCGTTAGACCTAACCCATTTTGTCACCCCTAATGGAAATGAATATACTCAATAATTAAAAAAATGAAAAATAAAAAATTAATTTTATACTCGAATATAGGTATAGCTTTTTTGTTTTGGGATAAAAATGTATATAGTTGAACTCACATTTACATTGTATTGTCCTCATCAATGCGGGGAAGGCTTTTGGCCACAATTATTTTTTATGTTTGGCCTCGGTACCATATCTGAGGCATATTTAGTCGAGGTAAAAAAGGATGATCTTTTGGTCGTGATTGTCAACTAAAGTCAAAAAGTCAACTTTCTGCTTCAATTCACATGAAAATCGAAACCAAAAACTCAACCATCAATATTTTTCCATTGCATTGAATTAGCTAGATGACTAAGTAGTCTGTCACATCTTCTCTTATCTACATGTCATCTAAAGGTTTTAGCATCTTTTGAATTTGCATACAAACGCTTAAGTCTGGGCACGATTGGAAGGTACTAGACTACTTTCAAGGTGAGACTTTCCTTTTCTATTTTACCATTATCTTCACTGTTGGTTTTCTGCTTGTATCGTGATAAATCGCACTTTGGACATTTTTTCAAATCTTCAAATTGTTTCCTGTATAATATGCAATCATTAGGACATGCATGTATTCTTTTATACTCCATACCCATCAGACAAAGAATTTTCTTAGCATCATAATTACGAGTGGGTAGTGTATTTCCATATGGAAGCATTTCATTCAAGAATACCAACAATTATGTGAAACTCTTATTCGTTCACCTATTGGTCACTCTCAAATTCATAAATCTTAACATCATTGACAACTGCATGAACTTAGTTGAATCGACATACAACAGAGTCTTCGCATAAGTAAACATCGTCTGATACACATGCTCTTATGTAAAACCTTCTGCGCCAACATCTTGGATCACGTCCTTTAATTTGTCTTCTTTCAGTTGGTCTTCCATGGTGGAATCGACAATATGTTTTGTTCGGGAGGGAAAAAAAATTGCTTGAATCGTTATCATTGTTCAGTTCAATGTTGTAGATGTACGAAAAAAGAAAGTAGAAACGTGCACATATAATTTGAAAAGTGCACATGAGATTACGGTGCTCCAATCCAATCAATTAAGTTGCAATTTGAACATAAAAATTGAATAATTTCAATTTGGATTTTAAAGTATTTCAATACCTTCTTATTTAAAATGAGAAATGGGAATAATTGCATGAAGATACACTATAGAGGAGTTGAACAAGAGTCCAACAAGGAACTTAGATTGCAAGATAGTAGTTCAATATTTCATTTTATTTTTCATTTGAAAATGTGTTTATTATACTTTAATTTATTTTAAATCAAAAATAAAAAAAAATATATAATGTAATTAATTATTTAGATATGTTGCATTTTTAAATTTTACACAATTTTTTTATATCATTTCCAATTTTTTAAAATATTTTTTTCAAGTAATTATCTTTCATCTTTAATTTATATTCATTGTAATTAAAATTAAACGAGGAATATATGATAATTCATAATATTAGTTAATTAATTATAGTTTCTTCTTAGATTGCATCAATTAAATTTATTATAAATTATTTACTCATTTTTCTCCATTTGTAATATCTTTCTCCAATTCAAAAAAACAATATCACTTTTTTACTAACTTCTCTCTCTCTTCTTCCACCCTATGCAAAAGTATTATTAGTCTTCGATTCAGACTAATTTGTTATTCGCAGGTGACGGTGAAAACTGACTTGATCCCATGAATATTTGTGAAATGAATGGTATATGACCTATGATGCACATCGGATACAATACATATCTGATATGTCGATACGTTTATTTTTAAAATAATAGGATACGATACGTGATATATGAATAATAAAAAATGTAAAATAATTCTTACAAACATAATAAATGTATGACTGTTAATGTGTGAATCTAAATTTTCTAATTAAAGACCAATTATTTTGGTAGTCAAAACCTTGTAACTACTGTTAGTGACCAATTTAAAAATTAATTCATCATTGAAACTATTTTAACTATCAATTTAGAGACCAATTATAATTTTTTTGAAACTATTTTAGTTGTCAATTTGGTCACTATATAGTGACTAATTATTTGTTGTCACTAAAATTGGTCACTATTTAAAGATTTTATTGTAGTGTACTACTATTTTATAAATTAAATACTTCATTCATAAGTATCGTTAAAGTATCTTAAAGTATCGGACACAATACGTGTCAGATACGGATACGTGACCCAAATTGAAGTATCGGTGTATCATAGTATATGACAAAGAAGAGTAGTTGGAAATAATACCAACCATAGCTAATTAAAGAGCAAGAAATTAGTGTATATTCAGAAAAAAAAGAAAAAAGAAACATTACTGGGATAGATATTTATATACTGTGAAAGATTTTACTGTAGTATAAAAAAAAATATTTGAATCTGTCTTTTATTATCTATAACATTACTGAGATAGATATTTATATACGAAGAAGAAAGAATGTGTCCTAAAAATACTAATTAAGGAATTATTAATATGCATTAATATCATTATTTTTACATTGAAAATTAAAATAATTAAATACATTAATTAAAATAATATAATTACAAATTTTTTTAAAGACAAAAATATTGTGTTCTTAGGATAAAAATTTAGTTAATATCACACTTAATTATATATTTTTGTAGGATTATGTGTATATTAACTATCTTTAACCAATATTTTGAGGACACGGGTTAGTAAGAGTCTTTATATATAATAATATATCTAAATTAAAGAAGAAGATTTAATTACAGGAAAATTACAAAAAATTAATAAATTATAAAAAATTAATTAGCTTAATTTTAGTATAGTAATTTCAAATTTAATGACAATAAATTAGATTAATTACATAATAATTATTTTGATTTAGGACAATGATATGTTGATAACCAAATTTTGATAACTTTTTTTTACAATTTTAGATACCATTTTCTAATTGGTTTAGAAATATAAAAATTTGAGAATGAAAAATGAGAGATCACTTAAAAAATAACACACATCTAATTATAAGAAAAAGTTGTCCAAATTTAATTGTTAAAAAATTATTTTCTTTTTATTTATGAGCTAGTTCTTTGGGAAAATAAAAGAGTCACGAGACACTTTTAATACACAATGTGTTCAGATTTGCAAAGAGAAAAACGGTGGTTCTGATACTTGTGAGTGCGGAAGATCTTTCACACCGATACATTGATATCAAAGAACATGAACCCAATGGTAACAACAATAGCAGTAACAGTGGTGCTATATGTGACAGTTCTTGAAAGTGTGAAGGGATTTCTGCTACACACGAATGATAGGTGGATTGTGGATGAAAATGGGAAGAGGGTGAAGCTAGCATGTGTGAACTGGGTGTCCCATTTGGATGCTGCTGTTGCAGAGGGTTTAAATCAGCAACCTTTGGATATGATTTCCAAGAGTATCAAGTCTATGGGCTTCAACTGTGTGAGACTCACATGGCCACTTCTCTTGCTCACCAATCACTCTCTTGCTTCTCTCACTGTCAGAAACTCTTTCCAAAACCTTGGCCTTCTTCAATCCATCAATGATGTTCAAGCCCTCAACCCCTCCATCATTGATCTTCCCATCATCAAAGCTTACCAGGTACTGCATTGCTATCTTATATGCTCTCTTACCTACTTCATTGTTGTTAGAAGAGTTATTGCTAGTTTCTCTATCATAAATGTTATACATTGATTTTGTTAAGAAGTTCTTAAAAACATTTTTAATAATTTGTGAACTGTTAAAATTGGTTAAAACTCGTTACTCAACTTGATTTATTATAAAGTATAATTGAGTTAAAAAAAATTACAAATTTTAATATGGGATAAAAATGGATCTGGTCTATTAAAAATCCGGCTCACCACACAGTTGATTTAGATTGAACTCGTAGTGTATCGAATTGACTCATCGACCCACCTATAATTATAAATATTAAATTATATTAGAAAAAGAAAACTCTAATGCTTTTGGTGGAGCTTTTAGATGGTAAATTTGTTGGGACTTTTAAATTGTATTAAATTCATATGGTGAATTTTGTTTGGATTTTAAATTCTAATGAAAGTTCATTTAGTACATAATGAATCAGAAATCTTTTCTATATATGATGTTTCATATTTATATGAATGAGATGAATAAATTTTGGACGGTCAAGATTAAATGTTAATCAATATATAGATGAATTTGTAAAAAAAGTTTATATTTTATTTTTTGGTATTAAAGAAAAAAATAATATATTTTTAATTAAATTAGATAGTTCATTTAACCCAACAACCTCTATTGTATCACATTAATATTAAATTTTTAGAACTCACTTTAATTAGGTTGGTTCACTAATTACTCAACAAGACAGGATAACTCGTTTTTACAGCTACGGCATCCGAACCAAAGACATTCTCAATTAATGTCTGAGGGTTTAAATATTATATTTAATTAAGCAACTAATGTCCCCTTTGTCATAATGATATTCATTAATTTCATCACCTAATTAACTCTGTCAAAGTAGAGTCTCCTTGGTGGTGGCCAAGTTAATTAAGTGTCTGAAATTGAATGCAAGTGCATTCAGTGGTTAGAAGTTGGAATCATGATGAAGGTTTGAATGCAGTTGCAGTAATTGTTATTAAAGCATAACGAGCATTATCTGTGTGGAGCAGGAAGTGGTGAAGAGCTTAGGAGACAACGATGTAATGGTGATCTTGGACAATCACGTGACACAACCAGGATGGTGCTGCGGTAACATGGATGGCAATGGCTTCTTTGGGGACCAATATTTTGATCCTGACCTTTGGATTATGGGTCTTACCAATATGGCTACACTTTTCAAAGGAGTGAGTAATGTGGTCGGCATGAGCTTGAGGAATGAGTTACGAGGTCCCAAACAAAATGTCAACCAATGGTACAGGTAAATTGGAACATCCCCCAAGAACTCTGCATTAATTCTTAATTGAAAAGAGTTTCCCTTTTCTTATTCTTTAATCATACGAATGTCTTTTTTGAAAAGTATCATTTGATTGAAAGCATAGCCTTGATTATATACATAGGTATATGCCAAAGGGAGCAGAAGCAGTGCATGCAGCAAATCCAGAAGTTCTTGTGATTCTTTCTGGTCTAAACTTTGACACTGACCTATCATTCATGAAAGAGGGAGCAGTGAAACTGAGCTTCAATGAAAAACTGGTGTTGGAACTGCACTGGTACAGCTTCAGTGAGGGTCAACCACGGGCCTCAAGGAATGCAAACCAAATGTGTGGGGAAGTCACAGCAAATGTGATGAGAAGGGCAGGCTTCTTATTGGGCCAAGGCCTGCCATTGTTTGTCAGTGAGTTTGGGCTGGACTTGAGAGGCTTAGATGCCAATGACAATACCTACCTAAACTGCTTCATGGCATTTGCAGCCCAATTTGACTTGGACTGGGCCTTGTGGACACTTGGTGGGAGTTACTACATAAGACAAGGAGTTGTTGGAATGAATGAGTATTATGGTGTTCTCAATTCAGATTGGAGTGAGGTTAGAAACCTCAGTTTCTTGCAGAGAATCTCAGCTATTCAAATCCCCTTTCAAGGTATCACAAAATCACAAACAATCATAGTCATTTTTCGTTTTTCATTTTCTAAACCATACAGTGTGACATATTTCAGGGCCAGGTTTATCAGAAGCAAAACCATACAAAGTGATTTTTCACCCTTTGACAGGTTTTTGCATCTTAAGAAAATCACAGGTTGAGGCTTTGAGGTTGGGATCTTGTTCTGATTCTGATGAATGGGAGTACACAGACCAAAACACACTATCGATAAAGGGTACCAATTTCTGTTTACAAGCAGAGGGAGAAGGGAAACAAGCGAAAATTGGGAATATATGTTCAACTCTTAATTCAAGATGGGAAATGCTCTCTGATTCAAAGATGCATCTATCAACTCAGATCAATAACTCTTCTGGAATGTGTCTTGATGTAGACACCAATAACATCATTGTCACCAACACTTGCAAATGTCTAACCAAAGATAACAACACTTGTGAACCTGCAAGCCAATGGTTCAAACTTGTTGACAGCACAAGGAATTAAGTCACAGACTCAACTACTTGTTCAGCTTCTTGCAAAACGATATTTCTAAAAATTAACCATTGTGTTCAAGTGCTCAACACAGAAAGTTGAACTTAGCAGTATTAAATGTAGATTGATTTATGATGTTGTGCATGTTCGTTCCTCTCCTTTGGCTAGTTCTTGTTCTTTTTAAAAAATTCAGTGAATTCACAAAGGGCAACTGAATCATGAAAGAATGCTATCGTTTTACTGAATCAAATGAAATGTACAAATAAAACTTTGATCGAGCTATTTACTGACATTGGAGGGTACCACGAGAATGGATACACACTAATTGAAACTTGAAATCCATGAGAAAATACAAAAACCATATACAAGAAAAGTTGAAAGTGGAATCAAGATTCAAAGCAAGAGAACTGCTCAACGAGTAGTGGAACTGGCGCTGCACTGACAAGAAGAAGGATCAACAACAGTAACACACCGAGCCTGATCTTGTGAACCAAGGCACTGTAAACATCACACGATGCAAGAAAGGATGGTGAGGCATTGGTGGCGTCGTAGGAACTGCATAGTTCAAACTTCACTTCACCACAATGGCCTTGCAGCTTGTCCCTCTCGGCATCAACGCTGAACCACAAGTCCAAGTACGAAAAACCACACGATGATGCTCCGACAGCACCACCCCATTCATCAACTGTCAACGACACATTGTGAAACTTGGCCTGTAGTGTTGGCGGTGGTGCGTGTTGGTGGAGAGAGAAAGTGGAGAGTCTTTTGTGGCGGTGGAAGAGGGAGGCGTTGAAAGAAGCGTAGTTGATGGTGCCACCTAAGGAGTTGGTGTTGTCGACGAAGAAACTCACTCCCAAGTTGGCTGTGAAGTTGTTTTGGAATGTTGTGGTTTTGAGAACGGAAATGGAGGTTGATTGAAGAGTGAAGGAAGAGGTGAGGGGAATGAAGAACAAGGCTATTGAAAAGGTGATGAACAAGATCATCCATTCGCCAAGAAATGCAAAGAAAGTAGTGGCTGCGGTGTAGCTGCTTTTGGACGTGAAATCTTCAAAGTAGTGTAGATTTGATTCATTTTTTTCATCGTCCATTAGAAAGATTGGTGCAAGAACCACAAGAGACGATAATTGCATACAAGAAGTTCTCAAAATGCAAGATGAAAGATGAAGATATATGCACTAAACTGTTTGAAATATACGGAAGTATTCAAATATATCATCTGGTGTTTTAAAATATCTCAAATGATATTTTAGAATTTTTTCTATTTTATATTTTGATTTGTTTACTTGTATATGAGTTATAAATTCCTAATATGCTTTTTTTTAAAAAATATTGCAATGTGTGTTTTTCTAAAGAACTGTATTGAGAATAAATTTTGTTTCAAATTGGTGACTCTTTGTAATTCGATGAGATTTTCATTGGAAAGAAGAATTTACACGCAAGAATTAGAATGGCTTGAGTAATTATCACATGACCATATCCCATATAGAGATTCAATGGTATCACTTAAAGTATTATATATATATATATATATATATATAT
>Ga0099823_1005439_pt1 | contig 12712 bp, 6 predicted proteins | sample CowpearedBW_FD_76831 | JGI IMG/M metagenome (GOLD analysis project Ga0099823, IMG submission 76831) | Root nodule microbial communities of legume samples collected from California, USA - Cow pea red BW | ecosystem: Host-associated > Plants > Roots > Nodule | place: USA: California | collected... | reverse complement strand
TTAAAAGTGATAGTGGTTTAAAAATAGTGAGACTCAATTATTTTAATATTAAAAGGTTTTAGTATAAATAGAATTGTTATAAACGAGTTTCATTATTTTAAAACATATCATCTCTAGAAACCACTTTTCTAGAGTTCTTTGACTTCTCTCTTAAAGTTCTACCTCTCTGGTCGTCTGATTGAAGAACCGAGACCATAGGATTGATCCTCTCGGCGAGCTCTTTAAATTGGATTGATCAATTTCTCTGTTCGTGTAAGTTGAGTTTCCGCTCTCTTTTTTAGTCTTTTTCTGTTTTCTATTGCATGCGAGCCTTCTTCCGCTTGCATGCGACGTTTTAATCATCAGTATGAGTCTTTACTGATTAGTGATCATAACAGTATGTTCTGATCGTGCTTGTGATGTTTCTATGTGTAGATAGAGCATTTTGTGGAGTTAGAGATATTGACGTTTTTAAGGCGTTGACGTTTGTAAAGCTGTCTAAATAGGATAATAGGTAAGGAAAGCTAACTGTTTTGCTTGGATTTCGTGTAGAAATCATTCTGATGACTTTGAATTGCATAATTGAGTGTTGTATGAGTGCTTAACCTGTGTAATTGAGTGTATGATTGGATTGTGCTAGATTCATGGACTGTTGCATGTGAGAACAGATTGGGAATCTGGTATTTTCGCCTAAGTGAGCAGCTCTCGCCTGAGCGAAAACACCAAAAACTCATCCCCTGTCTCTGCGTGAGATCTCGCCTAGGCGAGCCAATCTCGCTTGAGCGAGAGCCACTCTCGTCTAAGCGAGATAGCTTAGCCTGAGCGAGAATTCGCCCAGAGTTTGGGTTGTTCTCCATTTCGAGCCTCGCTCAGGCGAGAATGACTCGCCTAAGCGAGAGAGCCCTTTCGCCTGAGCGAGACCTTTCAGCTTAGGCGAGAACCTTTACAACTAAGTGTTATTTCTCTATTTCTAATGGATGAAGCTATGTTTAAATGTTAAAATGTGAACTTAGTTATGATATGCATGAATTGTTATGACTGGTAATATGTGTGGTAAAATTGCATGAAGTTGGAATATGAGAAGAAGTGGTTGAATTAGAATTTCAAGGGAAATTCAAAAGAGTATGTTAGTGTGTGTAAGGACATGAGGACTCCGTATGGGTTGGTATCCTAATGCTCCAATAACCATTAAGGCTCATGTAGAGTGTACTGGATTATGTCGTGAGGAGTAGTAGGAGGTCCTAGTCTGTGGACCCGATTCAGTCACAGAGGCGAAGGGGACTTACCTTGGGAGTGGTTGGGTGATAACCCCTTGTGTCCAAACTCTGCAGAGTTTGGGAACCTTCACAGGTGCAAGCCACCCAGAGATCCAATGTCGCTTACATAATCCGAATATCGAGTCTAGAGTAATATATTTGCATTGTGTTTGGGGTGGTCTATGTCATTCTGGTGAAGATGAGAAAGATTGCATGATTTCTGTTTATAATTGAACTGTATGATTCCTTTAATCAGATTAGCTTACCCTTGCTTTCTTTGTGTCTGTCTCGTGTTGTATGTTTTCCTTTTGCGATGATCACCTATTCGGTGGGAGCATATGTGATTGCAGCATCAAAGGCGCTTCTGGAGGACGCGGGAAAATTTAAATTTATGAAAACATGCGCCAAAACTCATAACTTAAACATTGAAGTGTTACAAGTTCTCAAGATTCGTGTTTGTAAATAAAAGCATAATAAAGTACATATGAGAAAAATCCTAGCTCTACTCCCAAAGCTAGCCCTCACTCCATCGCCTGGACATCCTCAGCACCACTTGTATCAACTACCCCAATTATGTGCAAGAAGAGAGTTTAATTTTGTTCTTTTCATATTTCTGATAACTCCTACATCTTTTGAAATTTATCATCACGTCAAGTCTCCAATATATAACTAAACAAAAATGCATAATTTAAATAACATTCAAGTGACACATATAGGACTCGAACCCAAGTCCTCACACACAATAAAGTACTCTCAACCACTTGAGCTAGTACTTTTACACGTCATAGTTCCAAACATTAATTGCTTTAAATGTTTCTATTACCCGCCATAATTAAATAATTATTTAAATAACTATTTAATTTTCTCGGGTCTTACAGTTCGTCCTTAGGATGACCTGAGGGTTCTAGGTTTGTCATGTCTTGTTTGTGTTAGAGTTCTAGTTTAGTAGAGTTTGTCTGTGAAACCGAAAATATTAAGAACAGAAAACGTCTTTACAAAGTAATAAGGGTGCACACTCATGACTAGATCAAAGATTGTTTTCCTTTCTTAATTCTAATTGTTTGAGGAAAGAAGAGTGATAGACAAAATTTTTTGGCTATCAATAGATTTTTAGAGTTTTGCTTCATCCCTGTTTGTTTTGTTGCACCTCTGTGGTTTGCGTTTAGTGTTTATAGTGTTACAGGAATGCAGATTTGAAGTCAATTTGACCTGCTTACCTTTGTGAGGGTTGGATGTAGCTTTTACGACACTTTCTTTTATATTATTTCACCTACTAAAATTGTTTCAAATTATTTCACCTACTAATTATCTCATTCCAAAATTTACCCTAAAAAATGAATTTACTATACAAATATACACATTCCTAAAGTTTAATTCAAAACAAATCTCTTAAATCATCTTATAATTTATTCTTATTTTACTATACATCTATTAATAATTTAAAAAAAAAACATTATGACTAAAAATTTTACTTCTTTTATTATTAAATTTTATTAACGTAACCTATAAATTATTCATTATCTAATTTTAACTAAAATAAAAAAATTATTTATTTCTAGTCTTCTAATCATCAACATCAAACTTATTATTAACTTCAATTGTTTAACCTTATACTTATACCTTCTCAATTTTCTTTTAAATTACAACAATTACAAAAATATTTCTACCTTATTTTACCTTATCCTTAATTTATTTTTATTTTCTCTTTCCAACAAAAAAAAAGAGGAATCTATAGTATTTGAGAAAAAAAAAATATCGACATAAAGTTTGACAACCGCAAAAGCAAAGAAACGTGGTAAGACTTCACCCACAAAATTTATAAATTAAATTATGTAAGAGAAAATATTAGATGGTTCTATGAATTTTAAAGGGTGTCCACATATTATCTTCACACAGAAACATGGTAAGTGATATGAATGAATACACATATCGGATACAATACATATTTTATAAGTTTATTTTAAAAATAATAGAATATAAATATGTGACATATAAAGATTAAAAAATGCATAATAATTCTTAAAAATATAATAAATATATGATTATTATTGTGTGAATCCGAATTAAACCTATATGTATTAAAGTTGTCAACATAAAAAATATAAATTATTGTCATCATAAAAGTACATCTACAAGAAAATTTTTAAATAATAATAAATTTTAGTAACAAAAGTTACGTTAGGGACCAATTTCCTAATTAGAGATTAATTTAGAGATCAATTATTTGGATAGTCAAACATTAGTAGCTAATGTTATTGATCAATTTAGTAACCAATTATTTTGGTAGTCAAAACCTTGATAGCTAATGTTAGTAACCAATTTAGAAATCAATTTATAATAAAAGTTATTTTCATTATCAATTTAGAGACTATTTATAATATTTTAAAACTATTTTAGTTATTAATAATTTTTTATTTTTAAATTGGTACCTAAATTAGTCATTATATAATGACTAATTATTTTGTGTCACTGAAACTGATTATTAGTCAAAAAATTTCCTGTACCATGCTAAAATTTTATAAATATTTCATTTATAATTCAAGAAAAAAAATATATGTAACCCTAAATTAAATTCATATTAAGACCGTAGTACAAATCCTTTGTTTAACAACACTGTTTCAAGATCATAGCTGCTGTAAAATTTTGGAGAGAAAATTCTAACCAAAGTATTTTCGAAGATAAAATCAAGTGCGCCTTTGATGTAACAATCTTTATAATAATGTCAATCCAGTTCATTAGAGAATATGTCCTGCGTTTCCAAGAATTTGCAATCTTGGAATATTGCATTGTCTTGAAATTGGAATTTTGGACACTACCATCTTTTTAATATTATAATCAGTAAGCTTTTAATTTATTAACTATATAATTAAAAATTAAAAAACTTGATTAAAAGATTTTTTTTCTTTATTTATTTTAAGTACTAATTTCATATTTTTTTATGTATTAATATTGACAAAATAAATCATTTATAAAGTGTTTTGTTATTTAAAAATAATATGAGAATAAAAATATATATTTTAAATAGAAAATTTCTTACGGATGTTTTGTAAAAATATAAATGAAAATAATATATATACTTGCAATAATTTTTTTGTAAAAATATAACTGAAAAAAATAGGAAAAAATATAACTGAGAATAAAAAAATATTTTTTATATAATTTTTTGTATAAAAAACCTGCAAAATGTACTTCATAAAATATAAAATAAAAAATTGTAATGTTAATACCTGATCAAAATGATAAGTGTGAGACTCATCCATTTCATTCTCAATACTCTTATTCGATGTGAACTATTAATCATGAAGCATTCTCCAAACAGTTTTAAACCAGTAATTATGGCAGCAACAACTCAGAGAATGAGGTAGTTGAATGAGATAGGATGGACATTGAATTATTGAACGTAACAGTTATCTTTTGTGGCATAATATTTTAATTTCAGTTAGTACGAATTTTCATTCAATTATAGTAAATTTTGAATTTGAATTCTCTCTTATTTTATTGTGTTTTTATAATACATCAATTATTACTAATTTTAAATATTTTAAAATATATTAAAAATATTAAAAATATTAATAAAATTAATAAAAAATTTGAACTCGTAAATTTTACGTCATCATATCGATAACATGTATTTTCTTTAATTATGATTCATTGGAATGTGTTAGAACAATTAAAAAAATGTCTATAATTCCTAAATTTGAACGTTAAATTATATTTTTTAAATTTTAATATATTTTAGTTTTTAAACTTTAAAAATTAATAAATTAATTAATTTTTTTATATGTTATATCGATATTTTAATTAAAATATATTAAATGGTAAAAATAATTTTAAATATTAATCTTAAATATTTTTTAATATATTAAAAAAATTAATATAACAGAAGTGTTTAATTGGATTAAACAAGTATATCTGTTTATTTTTAAAATTTAGAGATTAAACATGTAGGAGCATAAAAAATCTAAATTCACGTCAATTAATTAAAAACATATTTATATTAATAAAAATAACTCATAAAATTTTATAAGTATATTTTTTACATATATTATTTCAGTAAATATAAAATACAACATGCTATATGGTAGATGGAGAAATAAAATTGAAAACGTGTTTGGTCGAAAATTCAATTTTGTCTTGTCGGTGGAGTGGGTTCCAAAATTCACAAACCTAGAGAGAGGGTGTTTTATAAGTGGATTAATTTAGTTTTAAAATTACAGATTTATTAGAAAGAAGATGATATTTTGAAAAAGTTTGGTTTCACATAACAAATAATTATTTTTAGTAAAAATAATTTTAAAATTTTATTACTTTTTATTTTTGTAACTTTCATAAAAATAAATTATTATATTCAGTAATTTTATCAATTTTGTTAAAAATTTGTTTGTCAAAATTTTATTTTCAAGAAGTCATGAAATTTATTTACAAATTTTAAAGATAAAGTCGTAGAAGAAAAAAATGACTTTTTTTAATGATGTTGAAATTATATTGATTGAAGACAACTTGATCCAAAAGTAAATCACACTGAAATTATAAAAAAATTATTAAATTAAAGTTGTATTTGACTATATTAGCCTAAATATTAGTTACGGAAATTGTGTTTATCAAAATTTGCACTAAAACCGTACCATACAACTTCTGCCTAAAGAAATAATTGAACTGAAGTCATGCTTTGGGTTGATAGAATTCAATATTACTAAAGTTAAAATTAATTGACGAATTAATTCTATTAATGACTTATTTGAAATATTATAATGGGCCCAATTGTGATTTAATAAAATTTAAAGATTTATCGGTTTTTATTATGAGAAGTGATAATAAAATAAAATAAAAATTAACTTGATGGACGTTGGTTTATAGAAGGGATTAATGTTCTGTCTCTGGTCATAAAGTTTTTTTTTTTCACAGTAACCCATCAAGAACGTGTAATAAGAGAAAAGAGAGGCAAAGAGATAGATTGAGAAACGGTGGTTAGCACACAAAAGAATACAAATTGAAGACCGCATATTCACAGGATTTCTTATGGATCAAGGTTAGTGCTCTATTATGTTTTATCGTGTATCCTAAATTCTAAAAATCCTTAATTGTTTTACATGTGGTATTAGAGCCAGGTTGTAGAATTTATAATTCTCCTATGATGTCTATCCTTTTATGATGTTTGTTTCTAATTTTTTTATGAACCTTAATTAAAGTTTTAAGGGTTATTCAAGTTGTCCGCTGCATTAAAAAAAGAAAATTGAATGCGAATGTATTGGTTGGAAACGAAAATTGAATTTCGTTGCTAAAATTGCATCCATTGTATGCATTAATTTTAATTGCAAATTGGTATCGTATGTTTTGTTATACAATTTTATGAATGTCGTGCAATTGCAACTACGTATACGTGAATGGAAATCAAATATCAATCAGCCTAAAGTGGCAAAGTGGAGGTGAATGTTTTTTTTTTTTTGAAAACTGACGCACGAACATGAGTGAGTTGGTTGCTTTTGGTAAATTGAATAAATGCATTCCCTTTGTTATGAATTAAAAAGTATCTAGTCTCGTGTTGCGTGAATGCATTAAAATAAAAAATAAAATAAAACCCATTGTTACCTTCTTGAATTTAAAGAAATTTAAAGTTTGATGTTTTTAAAGAGAGGGCAATTTCACTTTGACGCGAAATATGAATAGAATGCTTTGAATATTGATCCTAACGTAAATTTGAAATTATGATTTTCAAACTTTTTATGGCACAAAATTTTTATTATATGAATAATTTTATTTTAATTTGCAATAATATGTATGTTTGTTATTGTTAAATTAAAATTAATGAGAATGTTATATAAAGTTTATAGCAATTAAATGTGTAATTATTTATTTGAAATCAAGTATGATAAATTTTGTTAGTCAGCAAAGTGGTCAAAATTTTAAAGTTTTTGTGATCTCAAATTATTAAAGATTTAATTTCAATTACTCAAGACGGGAAACTCTCTGACCCTCAGGGGTACGATGAATTGTCGCAACTCATGCCTCAAACCTCCCTCAAATTTCCTGCAGCGCCATTCTTCAGTGACGGCCTACGAGTAGAACCTCGCCATGTACTCAAATCATTCCACATATGCCTGTACATACATGTTCCCCTGCTGCAGGGTGAGGAACTCAGCTTTCCGCTCTTACCTAGCACTGTCAGGGAAGTATTTCTCTAAAAACCTCTTTCTGAAATTTGCCCATGACACCTCCTCCTCCCGAGTCTGCATATGTTGTTGCATCCCCATCCACCAGTACTCTGCGTTTGTTACCAACAAGAAAGTGGAAAACGTAAGTTTCTGAGCCTCAGTGCACTCGATCACCCTAAAGATCTTCTCACACTCCCTCAACCAGGCATCTGCCTCGTCTGGGGTGGCTTTGCCTGTAAATTTCGCCGACTTGTGACGCATGAAGTCCTCCATCGTCACTGGTCTGACAGGGGGAATCATCGCCCTCGGTGCGCTGTAATAAGTTGCATCGCGTCCACCATCCTATGGATTGCATTGGCAATCTCATCAGCCCCAGCGTTATTCCTGCGTCTCCTATTAGCCATTGCCTGCGCACGCCACATAATTCAGTTGTTCACATTAAACAACTCTAAATATAAAAGAGAAACAAATAATTCTTAACAATCAATAACACACAATAGTTTCACAAAGGAAACACGATCAGCTCACTCCCCATAGTTTCCAACAATCTTAAAAATTTTACTCTGATACCAAATGTAACATCCCTACTGGAAAATTTCTTAATTAAATAAATATTAACAATATGGAAAAACAATCGACATAATTTTTAGTATTCCCAACCGCGAGAAAAATTCAGAATATTAATCAGGACACCATAATTTAAATAAACTTAGAGTAATTAAACTTATTACAAGTTCCAAGATATCTGATAAAGAAATAATGACATAACAAATTTCCTAGCTTCGACCCAAGCTAGGCCCTCTCTCCGTCTCAAGTGTTTAGTGGCGTCACCTGTATCATCAACTGCTCTCGTGTAAAGAATTACACGATCATCGCCAAGCACACAAAATGAAAGGGTGGGCTCAATAATAAAATAAACACATCAATTTAATCATATAATTACGCCCAACTATATTATTAAAATTATACCTTGGCCAAGTTCTTAATACCCTAAGGCTTTTCAACATTCAAATCACATAACAAGGTTAGCCATGGACTCAGGATTCATAATGCTCACATGAATCTGCCCGCTCGTGGTCCTGCCTCTACGAACCTCCCCGCTCGTAGTCCTACTCTACGGACCTGCCTGCCCGTAGTCCAACACATGTGATCCACCAGTTACGTACCTCCCCGCACGCAGCATCTCTCAAATGTGAGCACGGAACATATGAACCTACCTCGCTCGTATCCTCACATGAGAGTCATTGGGTATGAACCTCTCCGCTCATACCATCACATGTTAACCACCATCCATGAACCTACCTGATCATGGCACAACATCTCCTGATCCACGTTCACATCAATACGTATTACACACACAAACTGCATTAATCTCGCTTGAGCTAGAAGACTTAGCTTGAGCGACCAGGCCTATCTCGCTTAAGCTAATCTTTCTCGCTTGGACGAGCATGCTACAGTATCTCACTTGCGAAGTCTCGCTTAGGCGAGCCTATCTCGCTTGGACGAGCTCCTCCTCCGCCTAAGCGACGAGTTAAGCATAACACAAAACTAAGCACGAGTTCTCGCTTAAGCGAGAACCTCTCGCCTGAGCGAGATGCCCAACCCAAGACTCACAATCCTCGATTTCTCGGTAAGACAAGATGCACTCGCCTGAGCGAGATAAAATGTCGCCCAAAAACCTGGGCCTCCGACTGAGCGAGAGGCTCGAGCAGAATCAGGGTCAAAACTTAACAACTTTCACCTAGGCGAGCCAGGCTCGCCTGAGCGAAATTAGCAGATCAAATCCCTGTTTACGCATGCACAATCACAAAAACAATGCCAAACCAATCACAATTGTTGACAAACAATCCACAATAGTGCACACGTTTTATAAACATTGTTTAATCCAAATTGACTTCCAAAATTCGAGATTGGGACATAAACAGTCATACAGCACCAAACCCCCAATCATATTCATACCAAAGTATAAGATGCTTTCCAAACCACATCAAAACAACCCATCTCTAATTCACTTCCGGTTTAGCACAAAAAATTCATGGTACACAATCATAAAATCATGCAATTCATTCATAACCATAAAATCAAAGCATAAAGCTCGCCTAACCTGATTTTCCTCTGCTTAGAACAATGAAGAGTGATAGCTCTTCTTGCCCCAAAAATTGACTTCCCTTGATACCCTCCAAATTCAACTCTCTTGACTCCCTCTAACTCACTTTTCACTCCAAAACTCGTGCTCCTTACCACACTCTAGATTTCAAACTCTAAAACCCTTCTATTTGCCTAATTTTTCCCTTTTATATGCTCATTAATTATGGTAAATGGTAAAAAAAAACGAAAAAGGCTTTTTAATTTTTTATAATTGCCTTTCATAGCTCATTATGGGTTATTTTTCCCATCCTCTTGGCTGTGCCCAATGTCTCTAGGGTTTACCCACCCTTTCACATTCAGACTATAATTAAACTAGCAAAAATAACAAGTCAATTTTGTTCTCAGCAAGGTTTGAACACACAACCATAGAGTCACAAAGTCAATGCACAACTATTCAACCAATTCATGTTTCGTGATAATTCTTATAATTTTAGGATTACATTATCACTACTCACATTCATTCCTAACCTTAAAATAGTGCACACAAAAATAAAATAACATATAATCGGCATACATAGGACTCAAACCCAAGTCCTCTCCCTCAATTAAGTACTCTCAACCACTTGAACTAATACTCTTCCACATCACAACAATTGACATTCAATGCCATAAAGGCTTATACTACCCGCATTTATTAAATAAGTATTTATTTAATTATTTAATTTTTCTCGGATCTTACACTCCCCGTATCAAAAGATTTTTGTCCTCGAAAATCTGACTTACCAGAAAACAAGTTTGGATAGGACTGCCTCATGCGATCCTCCATCTCCTAAGTCATCTCCTGAGTAATTTCATCCCAAAGGACCTTCACCGTCCAGATCTCCTTTCCCTGCAATTTTTTCACTTGAGAGTCTAGAATTCTAGTGGGTCTGGTATTCACTATCAGATCCTTCCTGATCTGGATGTCATCCGATTTCAGCACATGCGAGGGGTTTGCTACATATTTCCTCAACTGTGAAACGTGAAATACGTTGTGTAGGCTCGCCAGATGCGGTGGCAAATAAATTTCATAAGTTGTGGCATCGATCCTCCTTAAGATTTGATATGGCCCAACAAACCTCAAAGTTAACTTACTTGATTTGATAGCCCTTCCAATACCAGCAGTTGGTGTGACTCTGAGGAACACATGATCTCCTGCTTCTAACTCCAAAGGCCTCCTCCTTTTATCTCCGTAGGACTTTTGCCTACTCTAAGTTGCGTTCATTCTCTCCTGAATGGCCTTGACTTTCTCAGAAGTCTGTTGTAAGAACTTTGGACCCAACACCAGCAACTCACCATTCTGATTCCAACATAGCGGAGTTCTGCATCGTCGTCCATACAAGGCCTCATATGGCGCCATACCAATACTAGAGTGATAGTTGTTGTTGTAGGTAAATTCCACCAATGGAAGCATCTCACTCTAACTTTCCATATGATCAAACACACAAGCCCGTAGTAGATCCTCCAAGGACTGGATCGTCTACTCAGATTGTCCATCAGTCTGAGGATGATATGCATAACTCATCCGCAACTGAGTCCCCAAAGATGCCTGTAGAGACTGCCAAAAGCGAGAAGTAAACCTCGGATCTCTGTCAAATATGATGCTTGTCGGCACTCCATGCAATCTGACTACCTCTCTAACATACAACTCGGCTAGCTTGTCCATGGACATATTCTAATTAATTGCCAAGAAATGGGCACACTTAGTCAACCTATCAACAATTACCCAGATTGAGTCATGCCCTTTAGCAGATCTTGACAAATGAGTCACGAAGTCCATAGAGATATTATCCCATGTCCATTGCTGAATGTCCAGTGGCTGCAAGGTACCACCTGGTCTCTAGTGTTCAATCTTTGCCTTTTGACACACTGAGCATGATGCCACAAAGTCGGCAACACTAGTCTTCATTCCGTTCCACCAGAAGGACTGTTTTAGGTCCCTATACATCTTAGTCATACCTGGATGTATACTAAGAGGACTTTTGTGACCCTATTCTAAAATCTGTTTCCGCAACCTCCAATTTACCGGTACACACACCCTGTCTCAAAAACGCAGGATGCCATCTGATCCCATCCTGTAATCCTTACCCTTCTCAATACCAAACCAACTCACAAACTGCTGCAGCTCAACATCCTTCTTTTGTTAATCTCGGATCACTCCCAAGATGTCACTAGTCAACGTCATCACACACTACACCTGATAGAACCCTCTTCCAGCTGTATACCTAGATTCATATCCCTGAGCTTCTCAATTAATTTCAGCTCTTTAACCGTCATTGCCGACACATGCATTCTCTTTCGGCTCAAGGCGTCCGCCACTGCATTTGCTTTACCTAGATGGTAAAGTAACTCAAAATGATAGTCCTTAAGATACTCCATCCAACGTCGTTGTCTTATATTCAACTCCTTCTGGTAAAACATGTATTTCAAGCTTTTGTGATCGCTGAAAATCTGGAATTGGGAGCCATATAAGCAGTGCCTCCAAGTCTTAAGAGTGAACACTACCGCAGCCAACTCTAAATCATGGGTGGGGTAGTTCTTTTAATGAACTTTCAACTGCCTGTAAGCATAGGCTATTGGCCTCTTCTCTTGCATTAGTACACATCCCAAACCTTGATAAGACGCATCGCAATACACCTCAAAATTCTTACTTGTGTCTGGTATAGCTAGTACTGGGGCTGTAGTCAATCTCTTCTTCATCTCCTCAAAGCATTCTTCAAACTTCTCTATCCAGGAGAATGGTTGATCTTTTCTAGTGATTCGAGTCAAAGGACTCACCATTTTAAAGAACCCCTTCACAAACCTCCTGTAGTTTCCAGCCAATCCCAAGAAACTCTATACCTTAGTCACAGTACAGGGTTTTCCCCATTTCAGCACTGTTTCGATCTTGCTTGGATCCACTGCAATACCATTTGAGGAAATAACATGCCCATGAATTTGTACCTCCTCTAACCAGAACTCGCACTTAGACAGCTTGACATAGAGCTGATGTTCTCTGAGTACTGTCAATACAACGCTCAGATGCTTAGCGTGCTCCTCCCTATTCCTGAAATAGATGAGAATATCATCTATAAACACCACCACAAATTTGTCCAAAAAGGGTCGGAAAATCTGGTTCATATAATCCATGAAGACTGCTGAAGCATTAGTCACTCCAAATGGCATTACTACATACTCGTAATGTCCATATCTCGATCT
>Ga0099823_1005430_pt1 | contig 12721 bp, 4 predicted proteins | sample CowpearedBW_FD_76831 | JGI IMG/M metagenome (GOLD analysis project Ga0099823, IMG submission 76831) | Root nodule microbial communities of legume samples collected from California, USA - Cow pea red BW | ecosystem: Host-associated > Plants > Roots > Nodule | place: USA: California | collected... | reverse complement strand
TATATATATATATATATATATATATATATATATATATATATATGTGTGTATATATATATATATTATAATTAATGTTTGAGGGCAGTGGAGAATTATAATACAAAAAATAAGCATCTAAGTCACCGAATTTACGTTTATCAGCGAGAAATTACACGAACAAAAATACAGTAATATTTTTGTAAATAAAATGAAGCGTTTTATGTTAGACTTTTTTTTATCCGATGTAAAATAAATCATTTTATGTTAGACTTTGTAGTATCTGATATAAATAATCTATTTGACGTTGAAAAAAAAAATATGTCTCACGTAAAATGTTATTGTACAAATATCAGAATATGATTTGTCCTCATTTTTCATTATGCAAAACAACGAATTACATTGGACACTTATATAAAATGACAAAAATTTACTTCGAGTAATTTTCATGTCGTAAATTTCCGTGTCCTGTATAGTGACGAGAGACATATCTTTAACATAAAAAGTCAAAAATAATTTACACGAAAAGCCTTCACTCTCTTAGTGGTGAGAATTACTTTGAGTTCTATTAAAAAAGAATAAATAATTATTTTGTAAAAAAAAAGATATTTGAATTGTTAATAATATACTTTTGTACTTTGAGTCTTATAAAAAAAAGAGTTAATCATTTTTTATTTGTAATTAATATATAATTAGTATTTGAGTAATTAGCAATATTCTTTTGCAGTTCAAGATTGAAATTGACATTCTTTTTTAGAATTAAAATTTGTTATGGGTATGAGAGAGTGTTAGGATCACTTTGTCTTTTTTTTTTTAAAATAAAAAATGTCAGTCATTTTTTATTTATTTATAAATATAATTGATATTTTAGATATCAACAACATGCTTTTGCATTTTGAGGTTGAAATTGTTGGACACATTCTTCTTAAGTTTGAGTTGATAATAGAGATGAGATAGTGTGAGAATATTTTCAGTCCTCTTAATAAAGAGTTATTCATTCTTTTATATATAATTTATATTTGACTTAACAAAATACTTTTGTACTTTAAAATCAAAATTGGTTTACATATATATCAATTATATATCCTTCAAAGTTTAATGATGGTGGAGATGAAGGAGTTTAATGATCACTTTGAGTTTTATTAAAAAAAGAGTTAGTCACTTTTTCTTTTTATATATATATGATTAATATTTGAGTTATTAGAAAATACTTTTGTACTTCGAGATCAAAGTTACATTACACATTAAAAAGATAGCATTTTTTGTTTTGGTATATAATTGATATTTGAGTTATCAACATACTTTTGCACTTTGAGATCGGAATTGCTTGATACATTCTTCTAAATTTTTATATAATTGATATTTGAGCTATAAACAAAATACTTTTGCATTTTGATATTAGAATTTTTTGCATTTTGATATTAGAATTTCTTGACATGATCTTTCTGAGTTTGAGTTAAAGATAGAGGTGAGAGGATATTTTTGAGTTCTATTAAAATAAAGTCAACAATTTTTAATTCATATAAATGTTTGTGTTGTTCAACATACCTGTTTACTTCAATGTTGTTGGAATCGTTTGGCACATTCTTCTGAGTTTGAGTTGGTGATAATAATAGAGAAGTGTGAGGATCACTTTGAGTCCTATAAGGAAAAGGGTGAATAATTTTTTATATATAAATGATATATCATTGGTATTTGAGTCATTAAAACAAAATACTTTTACATTTCGTGATAAAATTTCTTTAACACATTGTGTAAAAATAAATTTGAATCCTATTATAGTAGAGTCCATATTTTTTATATATAAATAATATTTATGTTACATATTAAGAAAGTAATTTTGCACTTTGAATTGAAATTACTCGATACATTTTTCTAAGTTTAAATTGGTAATGGAAATAGAGGATTCCGAGGACAGCTTTGAGTATTATGAAAAAAAAAGTCAATGACTTTTTATATACAATTGATATTTGAGTTATTAAGGACATATTTTATATTTTGGATATGAATCCATATTCTTTTGAGTTTAAGTTGGTAATAAATGTGAGTAATTTTTTATTTATCATTGATATATAATTAATTAATATTTGAGTTATTTACATACTTTTGCACTTTGAGATTGAATTTAACAAATTATTTTGGTTGAGTTTATAGTAGAAGTGGAAGACTGTGAGAATCACTTTAAATTTTATTTAAAAAATTAATAGTTTTTTATATATATAATTAATATTTAAGTTATTGACAACATACTTTTGTATTTCGAAATTTGTATATAAGTTATTGTCATGTTGTTTTGTGTTTAAGGTTGTTGTAAAGATGGAGAATTACAAGAATAACTGAGTCCTATTAAGAGAATGATAGTTTTTTTTACATATAACACTGATATTTAAGTAACTAATTACATACTTTTGCTGTTCAAGACCATATTTAATTAATACATTCTTCTGAATTTTAGCTCGTGGTGGAGATGAGGAAATATAAAAATCACTTTCAGTTGTATTAACAAATATTCAGTAATTTAACATTAATTCTACTTTTCTTTTCTATATTTGATTATCTTCTTCTTTTTTTCTTTTTCATTCTCTACCTTTCTTTTTCTATCACACACCAAACTCAAAATTAATCTCTCTCAAATAAATTTAAAAATTTATACATTCAACAAAAATATATATACACAATCATCAGTATTATTTTGAAGCATAGATATTTTTTATAGTAGATAATTGTAAACTAATATTAAAAACATTAAGTTTTTGATAGGAAAACTAATTCAGTCAATTCATTAAACTTAAAAAAATGATTTAATACAGTAAACAGAAGAAAAAAAAAGAGATATTAGTAAAACAACATACATACATTTGTATATCTGCATCGGAATTCTGCAATGCGTTCTCAGTTTGAGTATCTACTGGACACTGTGCTTCGTCAATATCACTTCCATTTCATTATATATAAAAAAAAATGCACACACATATAAACATAACATTATATAAGGTATAGTAAAATACAAGATTTATTGCTAACAAAATGTACAAGAGCATGCATGATTGAAATATTTTGAGAATAAAAATATATTGAAATATATTAAGAAAAAGCACATAAACCAAAACACCTCAGATACATGATAAACTAAATAATACTATTATTTGTAACTTACTATTCATCATCTTCTAGAGAAAGTAGGCGACGTGTGTGATTATCACTTTGAGCTCTGTATAAAAAAATTGTAAATAGAATAAGAATATAAAAGTACTTTTGGTCTTCCTAATAAGTGATTTTAAATTTAATTCATTGTAGCCAAATCAAATCATCAATGTTAAGTTTGTTTCTGATTATATCTTATAATTTGATCTAATAATTGATCAAGAGGATTTGACAAGAGGATCAAGAGGATTTTAAAAGGGTTTCTTGAAAGAAGTGATAACAGGTAAAAACATATCATACCTTATGACAGAAGTGGGAGAAAGATGATGCAGCAACAGTGATGAAAGAAGGAGTGGAAGAAACGCGATCACACCCTTTTGAAAAGCCATTTCAAAAAAAAAAAGTTGTGAAGTTATTGTTGTTTGAGTCTGATTCTTGTGGAGAACTGTGATTGTGAAGAAAAAATGAAGTGATATTTATAGGGATTATAGAATATGCTAGTGGCATTGTTTAAGAATAGTTTGGGTACTGTATGAAACTTGTCTCTTTTTTTTCTTGCTTCAGCTTTGTCCCTTTGGAATATTTTAACCGAAAATTAAGTGAGTTGACCTCATCACTAACAATTTCCATCTCACACAACAAATGAGGAAGTGTTGTATGAATTATTTGATATTATTTGTAATCGTGTTGACTTTTACAAACAGTATGTAATTATTTGTCTGAAAAACAATTTAAAACACAGTTTTCTAAGTCAAATGATGTAAACAAATATTAAAAGGGGCAAGTTGTTGTGAGAGCACGGATTTTCCGGATGAGAGACAAATAAAAGACTGTTGGTAACGATTCTTCTTTTTATTTATTTTTGTTGCATAGGTTTAACGAGTCTAAGTTCTATTCTTTTCACATGTTTTTGCTTCAATAATGTAAGAAAGAATGAGAGTCATTGATTATGTATAATGTGAACACGTTCTGTTTATAAACATGCATCTTTTTGTTGAAAGAAAAAACAAAGTATATGATAGATATTTAGAGAACATTCAACGATCACATCCCAAAAAATATTCTGTATTCTAAGAAATATCATTTGAGGGTGATTTTAAAATTGTGATAACGTAAGGCAAGACTTTGAAAATGACTTTTTTTTTTTCTCATATAGCAATGCTCCAAGAAAATTTGTACGAATAACTAAGTCACAAATTTAAATTGGTCTCTAGTTTAAAAATAGATGTTAAAACTTTAGTAGATAAATTTAGACTTCAATTCATAAACTAAATATAATTTTCTATTAATAATAAAATTTTGTTTAGATTTTTTAATAAATTTTAGTTCATAAAATGATATTTAACTTAATCAGAATATATAATGACTAACTAATTATCTTTTGTCTCAAAATTTGGTCGCTATTAAATGATTTTCTTTAGGGGTGGACATGGATTGAATTTTTAATGATCCAATCCACATCATTTTTAGATTCAAATAATTGGATTACATTTTCAACCCAAATCCATTTTTTTAGCAAAACAAGTTCGGATTTTTTAAAATCTAGATCCAAATATTTGGATCAAGATTTAAATTCATTCCAAATATTTGGATCAAGTTCAAAATTCAGAATCCATTTTTTATAAAAGAAATTTAAATTGAAATCCACATCATTTTAGATCCAAATAATTGGCCTAGATTTTCAATCCAAATCCATTTTTTTAGCAAAACTAATTCGGATTTTTTTAAAATCTAGATCCAAATATTTGGATCAAGATTTAAATCCATTCCAAATATTTGGATCAAGTTCAAAATCCAGAATCCATTTTTTATAAAATAAATTTAAATTGAAATCCACATAATTTTAGATCCAAATAATTGGACTAGATTTTCAACCCAAATCCATTTTTTTAGCAAAACTAGTTCGGATTTTTTTAAAATCTAGATCTAAATATTTGGATCAAGATTTAAATCCATTCCAAATATTTGGATCAAGTTCAAAATCCATAATCCATTTTATATAAAAGAAATTTAAATTGAAATCCACATCATTTTAGATCCAAATAATTGGACTAGATTTTCAACCCAAATCCATTTTTTTGCAAAACTAGTTCGGATTTTTTAAAAATCTAGATCTAAATATTTGGATCAAGATTTAAATCCATTCCAAATATTTGGATCAAGTTCAAAATCCAGAATCCATTTTATATAAAAGAAATTTAAATTGAAATCCACATCATTTTAGATCCAAATAATTGGACTAGATTTTCAACCCAAATCCATTTTTTTTGCAAAACTAGTTCGGATTTTTTAAAAATCTAGATCCAAATATTTGGATCAAGATTTAAATCCATTCCAAATATTTGGATCAAGTTCAAAATCCAGAATCTATTTTTTATAAAAGAAATTTACATTGAATTTTCTAAAACTTGTGTCCTGAAGGAAAACATGACTCAGTCTGTACAAGTCGTCGGGCACGACTCGTCTGAGTTGTCAGGCCGACGCATCCTAGTCCCTTTGAGTCTTCGGGCCTGTCGGGCCCATTCGGGTCATCGGGCCCACCTAGCCCGTTCGGTTCTTCGAGCCCGTTGGCCCGTTCAGTTCTTCGATCCCATTTAGCCCGTTCGGGTCTTTGGGCCTTCCTGACACGTTCGAGTCTTCGGGCCTGCCTGACCTGTTTTGGTCATTGGCCCTGCTTGGCCTATTCGGGTCTTTGGCCCCTCTTGCCCGCTCGGGTCTTCGGGCCCGCCTAGCCCGTACGGGTCTTCGGACCCGCCTAGCCCGTTCGGATCTTCAAGCCCGCCTAGCACGTTCGGGTCTTCGGGTCTTTGGGCCTGCCTGGCTTGTTCGGGTCTTCGGGCCTACCTGGCTGGTTCGGGTCATCGGGCCCACTTGGTCCATTTGGATCTTCGGGCCCGCCTGACACGTTCGGGTCTTCGGGCCCGCCTGGCCCGTTTGGATCTTCGGGCCCGCCTAGCCCGTTCGGGTCTTCGGGCCCGCCTGGCCCATTCAGATCTTCGAGCCAGTCTGGCCCATTCGGGTAGTCGGGTCCATCTGGCTTGTTTGAGTCTTCAGGCCCGTTTGACCCGTTTGAGTCTTTAGGCTCGCCTGGCCCATTCGGCTCATCGGGCTCAGCATATATTTCTTGGTCATTGAGCCCGTTCAGGTCATCGAGCTCTCCCGAATTTTCTGGGTCATTGGGCCCAATCGACTCGTCTGATTTGTCGGGCCCTCCTAGCTCGTTGATATCTTTAAGCCCGCCCAACCTCTTATGGTCGTCGGACCTACTCGGTCCGTACAGGTCATTGAGCAAGGCCTGTCTGAGTCTCAATTTAGCCTAGTCCATCTCAACATTTAGCCTAACGCAACTAAAAATTTAAACTGAAAATCTGGATTAGATTTTTTGGATTATCCATATTTGAAAATCTTGATTTATAGAATTGATATCCAATCCATAAAATATATAAGATGTAGATTATATTGAAATCCAGATCCATTAAATGGATTTTAAATAGATTAGATTTTTAATAAAAAAGATTTTAAATGGATTGGATCAAAGCAAAAGTGGATTGGATCAAGAAAATTAGATGTTTTGCCCACCCTTAATTTTCTTGTAGTATCAGCTAGTGTGTTAAAATTCAGTAGGATGGTTGAAAATTTTAAATTGTTAATCCCTTTTGGTTCTATCGATCTAATCCGCCTAATTGACGGGTCAAATTGACTTGTATTTTTAATTGAAAATTAAAATCAAAATCAAAATAACTTAAAAGATTATTCTTTCTATATTATATTCTTTCATAGATTTAAATATATAATAATTTTATAATTTAAATCATTAATACTTACTATAAGACCCTAGAAAATGGCGTTTTAAAAAGTGATAGTGGTTTAAAAATAGTGAGACTCGATTATTTTAATAGAAAAAGGTTTTAGTATAAATAGAATTGTTATAAACGAGTTTCATTATTTTAAAACACACTATCTATCTAGAAACCACTTTTCTAGAGTTCTCTGACTTCTCTCTAGAGGTTCTGTCTCTCTGCTCGTCTGATTGAAGAACCGAGACCGTAGGATTGATCCTCTCGGCAAGCTCTTCAAATTGGACCGATCAATTTCTCCATTTGTGTAAGTTGAGTTTCTGCTCTCTTTTTAGTCTTTTCTATTTTTTGTTGCATGCGAGCTCTCTTCCGCTTGCATGCGACGTTTTAATCATCAATATGAGTCTTTGCTGATCAGTGATCATAACGGTATGTCTTGATCATTCTTGTGATGTTTCTATGTGTAGATAGAGCATCCTGTGGAGTTAGAGACGTTGACCTTTTTAAGACGTTGACGTTTATAAAGTTGTTTGAGTAGGATAACAGATAAGGGAAGCTGATAATTGAATTTAATTAAAGGATACAATGAATGTAATTGTGTGTAATCAGAATTTATTGTTTGAAGTGTGATGTAATGTGAATTGTTTGATGTTTGGTATAAGTGAAATTGTGATTGCATTGTGTGAATTGAGGTTGAATTGGGAAATGAACACTTGAATCATGACTCTAATTGGTATCATCTCACTTTGCTTGAAAAGCATTTTGAAAACTAGACAACACTATCGTGGAGGTGCCAATTTGGGTCATGAAATCAAGTGAAGCATCTCCCAACGAAAACCAGAATCTGTGCTGTTTTCTGGTATGAGGCTGAGCCTCAAAATTCAAGGCTGAGCCTTGAAAAATGCAAGAGGAACAATGCTGAGCGCCAGCCCAGCGGTGCCTAGTGTTGAAAAATGCGAGAAGAATGAGGCTGAGCACCAGCCAAGCGGTGCCCCAACACTGGGACACCTGCAGGTCTAGAACGAAATTTTAATGTTGAGGCTGAGCGTTGGATTTGAGGCTGAGCGCTGAGCTGCTAGATTTCATGTGTTTGTTGTTTTGATGTGTTTCATTGCATTAACTGATTTGAAATAGATTATTTTGACTGTCTTGGTATGCTTTGAGTGAGATTGGGTGAATATGGATCTGTTGTATGTGAATTATGGAAGAGTTTCGTGGAGAAATTCAAAGTGTGGATGAGTTTTAGGTTGAGGAGGAGGTTTCTAGTGGGAGCTTTAGTAGTGATCAGTTTAAGCATGGAGTTTACTAGTTTAGTTTAAGGGTATAATTGATGTATTTTTATAGTCATATCTTTTGTAAGACTATATTAATATATTGTGTACACTGGATTATCTGGTTTGGAACTATGATGAAACTCACTATTTTTACTAGTTTCAAACTGTTAAAAATTGGGATGTTACATTTATGATATGAGAGCAGTTCGTCCTTAGGATGACCTGAGGGTTGTGGGTTTGTCATGTCTTGTTTGTGTTAGAGTCCAATTTTATTAGAGTTCGTTTGTGATATGTAATTAAGTTCTAATTATCAATTACAAAAGAGAATGTAATATGTAAATGTAATAGATATTGAAATTTATCTAATTAGATATATGAATTATATGATTAAATATGCTTTTATATATATTGTTACCATTGTCGCCATCATTGTCAGTAGTAGTGCTGCCATTTGGACTGGTGATACCAAAAATTTGCTCCCCCTGGCCAGGCAACCATTGTGCTGCATGAATAATAGATATCAGAGTTGTGTAGTGATGCTTCGTTTAACAAGGGTGATTTGTAGTCATTAGGTATGTATAAGTATAAGAGTTATTAATTAAACATTCATAAATGTGTGAACCTAACCATTATGGTTAATAATGTTCATAGTTTCAATAAAAAAAACTTACTAGACACAATTGGAAAAATCAAGATTCAAAAATTATATATATATTTATTTTTTTTTAAATAATATTTTATTTGTTATATTTAAATTATATATATATATATATATATATATATATATATATATATATTCTTTTTTAGACACAATCCATTATGTTTGTTAGGTCAAAATTACAAAATAAAAAAAAATCCTTATACAGGTCGACTAAAAAGCTTGCACGTCATATGTTATATGAGGTGGGCTAAAGAAATTAGTCCACATTTTTTATCGGGACTTTATTAGAATTGAACTTACACCAATTTCCCTCGCTTCATCACTCACAAATACTCCATTAGCATGTTTATGTGTTGCTATCCATACATCTCCTCTACTAACCTTGTGACCACACTCTTTTTCCTATAAAATTGAAGAAAAAAATATATAACACGTAAAGTCAAAAATTAAAACAAAAAGTTCACATCAAGATATGTAGTATTGTCACCATTTCATCCATTTTCCTTGCAATGCTCTTAGATCCAAATGTGTGAGCAATAGTTTGCTTTATTCTATTAACTTTATTTTTGAGGGCATGCTCCTAATCATCAACGTATAAAAATTAATAACCATCAACCTGAACGATGTTGAAGAAAAATAGTTCCAATATACCTTTGTTTTTGAATTTAGTCGATAATCCACAAAAGAAGCCCAATGATCTCTATCTATTCTTGTTGGAGTCATTGCGATCAATTCATCTATGGTACGTGTTCCATCATTTCTAAGTTGTCACAATTCTTGTCGGTGGTCTCTCCACTTTAAGTTAAGTGATTTGAGGATGTGATTTATATGAACATTGGAATGGACATCAAACTAAGCCTTCAAAACATAAAAAGTTAAAATTAACAAGAGTTATAATATAATTAAATTAAACATTCAGCTTTTACAATGTTAACCTGGATAGTGTTCTTAAGTACGTCTTCTCTATAATTTTTAGGAATCTTCTTCCAACTAGAATAGCTAATAGGAAAAGAATTAGAGTTTCTTGCAATACTACCATAGAACCTATTCAATAATGCTCCACCATCTACAATTGGTTGACCCTCATTATTCCACTGCACAATAATCCTTTCATTAGGAGGTAAATGCCGCACATCCTTGATTCGTAGTTGTTTTGAAATTCTCTTTCCTTGATCATCTACGAAATGCGAGAAAATAATTATTACTAATTTATTTTAAAGACAAATATATGTATAATATATTAAGTAGTACTTTGTATATAGTTGTTTACCAATGACATCAACAAACCATGCTCTTTTTCGGGTTGTAGGCCTTTGTTCATCTACTTGCAACTCAGTCTCCTCAGTTTCTTCCTCTTCATTTTTAGAATATGAATATAATGTAATTGGTATTGTTGGTTTAGATACATGAAAAGATTGATGTGGTGGCTGAGAATTAGATTGAGGTGTAATTGGGGTTTGGCTAGTTGAAGATATCCTCACTTTCAAGGTTCTTAAAAATAATTGTATAGTATTACTAGATATAATAAATTAAAACAGAATATAAAATCAAATTGATATAAATAAAATCTAATGTAAAATAGAAGATATACAAAATACAAGTTTTTGAAAATAAACAAAGTGAAATAAATTACTTCTGTAATTATGAAACTAAGAAGCATCAAAAAAATCTCAATAACTATACAGATTTATGCTTAATACCATTGGATCAAACTGTAACACATTATTCATGAAATATGACAAGACAATATTATTATTATTATTATTATTATTGTTATATGACAAAACAAATTACTTGGCTGAGGTGGAGGTGGAGCATATTTAGGACCTTCTTGAATACTTGCTTGAGATGCAGATGGAAGTGCAGGGGAAAATGAAAATGAAGGATCTTGTTGAATATTTGCTTGAGGTGTAATTGGAGGTTGAATTTGTACTTCAAGTCCTAGAGACCAATCACATAATTACAAGTGAACTAAAAATGAATCAATATCTTCAATGGTAATGCAAATTTCATGAACTAGTGCAGGACGAGTATACTTACGTTCATGAACGCGTAAAGGAAGTTGAGTACTAGGTAGTGAAGAATGAGTACTCACTTCAGTTTTTGACTTGGACTTACTTGAGGTTGCAAATTTCATATTCAAGTCTCCTAACAACAACAAAAAATGATAAAGTACTCTATCATTCAAATGCATAATTGATTTCTACCCATCAAAGAAAAATATTCTAACAAAGTTAACAATGAGAATAAATCATGTAAACAAATTACTACAAATGTATCATGAATAAAGATTTTGTGAGGTGTGTCTATCATTGGATGAGGATAAACAATGAGAATAAATCATGGAAACATATTACTACAAATGTATTGAATAGAATGTCACCGACATCATTCTTCTTCTCCCATTTCCCTTCCAATCACGGAGAATACGAGAGGTGGGGGGAGGTTCAAGAGGTATTCATATCAAAGAGACTAAATCAGAAAGGCTAGAGATTTAGGTTTGTAAGATTTTTCAGGATTTCTAATCCGGAGGCTCTTAAAAAGCAGTTGGATAACATTTGGATTGGCAATATAAAGATCCATGTAAACATGCCAAAGTATTGAAGAAACACAAATCTATCAAAACCAGTAGGAAACACAACTAGGGAAGCATACCAACCTAACAGAAGGGAGCAACTGAGATATAAGAAAATATGGCTAAAGAAAACTAATAAAACATATGCCCAGGCGGTAAAAGGGAGAGTAGATAATGAGGATTGTAAGCAAATATGGAAGGGTATGGAAATCTAAGTGAAGGAAGAGGCAAAGGAATGGCTTCAACGAAGTTATGTTGGGAGGGTAAACAAATTTTGCAACATAGAGGATATAAAAGAAAGCTTCATTCTTAATGATTTGAGTTTCATTAGGTTGAGGTATTTGGGTGACAATGTTATGCTCTTAACTGCTGAAGGGGAACAAAGTATTGAAAAGGCTATTATTGATAATCAAGAGTGGCTCTTAGATACATTCGAATCACTTTCTGCCTGGACCAATCAAACTAGTATTAGGTATAGAAGAGCATAGGTTAGATGCAAGGGGATGCCAATATTTCTTTCGGGTTGGGAATGCTTTGAAAAAGTTTATGCTGCCATTGACACCTTGATATCAATTGATAAAATTGAGGAGTGGGATGAAATAGAGTATGTAAGAGTAAACGTATGTCTGCCAATTGAAACAATAGCAACAAGGGGATTTCAGATGAAAATCAATGGTAAAATCTATCAGATTTCTTTTTAAGAAGAAACAACTTTCTTGACGATCCTGAAGTGTAGTTGTGAGTCCTTGGAAAAGTTGGAAGAGGATCACTTCTACTCACAGTCATGCATAGGAGATGACCCACAAAAATCTTTTGATTCAAAGTGTGGGAGCATTAATGAGTATGTCCGTTCACAATCAAATATGGCTGGTCGAGAGATTTTCTCTTCGGAAGTGGTGTCAAAGGGGCTGGATTGTACACATAATCAATCATCGGATTGGGTTGGAGCAGCTAAACATCACAAAATCAATAAGCAATCACAGGAGACATTGGAGATCAATTATGTTCACCATGATGTTACATGAGAAGGGGAAGCCTGTTAGTACAACATAAATGAAGGCATAAAAGGGGTTCAGATTAATAAAACTATGGTTTTGGAAGTTTCAGGGAAGGTACAGTGCTCAACGTGTGAACCAAATGGTCAAGGGGTAACAGCTATAACACACGTTAGTGATTCACTTGAGACATGTCAATCGATCACTAAAAGTGTGGACCAACATTTGGGCTCAATCCCCACCAAAGAGCATTTGGGCCTAGCCCAATTTTACAATTTGGATTATAATCCATACCCCCC
>Ga0099823_1005426_pt1 | contig 12724 bp, 6 predicted proteins | sample CowpearedBW_FD_76831 | JGI IMG/M metagenome (GOLD analysis project Ga0099823, IMG submission 76831) | Root nodule microbial communities of legume samples collected from California, USA - Cow pea red BW | ecosystem: Host-associated > Plants > Roots > Nodule | place: USA: California | collected... | reverse complement strand
TAATCAATTATTAGTTTTCTTAAAATATTAAGTCTTGCTTTTAAGATTTAATTTGGGATATTCATAATTTTATCTTTTTGTAAATAGGTGAGAGGTGACAAATTTATATTAGAAAAATTATGGCAAAGAGTAAAAGAATTGATTCTTTTTTTTCAAGAGAAAGAGCTGTGATGATGAAGATGAAAAAAATGCATCTACGTTATCTAAAATTGAGAAACTTTATGAGAATCCAAAACTTAGAGAAAACGAAAAACAATTCTCTAAGGTTCCTAAAATTACATATAAAGAATTTGAAAATGCTTTAGAAGGTGATCACGTCTTCCAATTTGGTAATACATATAAGGTAACTCTTTTTTAATATATTATTGTTGATGATAAATTTTATGTTACTCTTTCATATATATTTAATATATTTATTGTCATATTGTTTGGATTCTATTGTCATGAGTGTTTATTTTGAATAAAAAAATATCTAAAAAACTGAAAATTTTTAATTAAAAAAAATAATTTATATATAACAAATATAATTTGCCCCCCCTAAAATTTGTGTTCAAGTTCCGCCACTGATCTCACCATATCTTAAATAACTTAAATATTATTATATAACATAATAAAAAATTGTAAGTACGGTAACTTATTGTTCCGACCACATGTGAGACAACATGGTTAGAATAGTTTCAGAGATATTGTTCGTTTTGGAATGTGGATATCTGTCATAGTTTTATCTTTAAAAGACATCTTAGGGAGGAAGGAATGAGTATTTAAATTACATTTAATCTTAACTCCCAAGTGACCTAGAACTTATGAACTTAGTGGTTTTGTCGAAACACTTATATTATTGTTATTCGTCATATAATTAATCTTTTATGTTATTTTTTAATATTTTATTTATTAGTGTATATTTAAAAATTAAAAAAATTCTGACAATTGTAAATATCTAAAAAATGGTATTTTAAAAGTAATAGTGATTTAAAAATAGTAAGACTTAATTATTTAAATATTAAAAGGTTTTAGTATAATTAATTTTGTTATAGATGAGTTTCATTATTTTAAAGCACATTATTTATATAAAAAAAATAAAAGACGAATCTCACCTTCCCAGTTTTAAAAAAATATTAACAGAAAATTACGTTTATCCGTCACGGGCTTAAACAATGGCATTATCGCACCTATGTGTCTCTATTTTTAAAATATTTATATTGTATTATGAGTTAATGATACATGTAAATTGATTAAGTTAATATGTAAGAGAAAAACAAGAGTAGTAAGAAGTAGGGGTTTTCATTTATGAAAGTAATATGACAAGTTTCATCTGTTGATTGGCTTAAGGTGAATGGGCAAGTTAAAGGTTGTTTTGTTTTAGTTTCGTGTGTTGGTATTTTTAAAGAAAGTGGATAAGAATTGGATAAAGTTTTTTTTTTTTTGCTTTTTTATGGGTCATATATGCATTAAAGCATGTTTGGTGCGAGAGTTTTCAAAGGTTTTGGTTGGTTGGAGAATGATACTTCTTTAGTATTATGGTTTTTTGAATCAACATGTGGTTTTCTCTTAGAAGGAGATGACATTGATGCTTGCATTTTTGTAAGTATATGCAATTTAAAGTTTTTCATGATTTTCGTAAAAATAAATCATTGTAACAATAGTTAGCTAATTTAGTTTTGGTGCATAGGAACAATTTAAGTAATTTAATGCTCTATCTACATGTATTTGTTTATATTTTGTTCATAATACATATAGTTTATTTATGGTTTGTAAAGTGTAATTTTTATCACGAGTTTTGAGTTGTTATCCATGTTTTGTATTTTTTTTATTTTAATAAATTTTCACGTAATGACAACTGATTAATGGACTATGGAAATGTTCACATATAACTCATATGTAAAAATTCATAATAATATCCAACATGACTTAATTGAGAAGAAGTAACTGTCAACGATAAAAACTACAAATACAATAAAAAGTAAAAATAGAGAAATAGTAATTAAACGTGTAGCAATTTTATACACAATATTTTAAAATAGCGGCTACTCTTCAAAATTTAGTTAACAATTATATTTTGAGAAATTAGTTAATAATGATATTATAAAAGATAAAATAATAATAAAAATTGTATGCTCACAAATAAGTATCTATATATATATATATATATATATATATATATATATATATAACTAATTGACTGCAGGTTAAGTGAAAAGTGAACGTATATATATCTCATATATACAAAGGGACCCATCTATAAAGAGATTTTTTTTTTTCTGCATTTGTTTTTCAATTTTATTCTTTAAATCAATTTTAAATTAAAATAGTTATTTTATCAATATTATTTTTTAAGTATCCGTTTTGTTTAGACTATTTTTTCAATTTCACAGTTTTATTTTAATTGAACTACTTTTTATTTAGAAAATGATCTACAAAATTAATAAAAAACTACTTATAATAAAATTGCAAAATTTATTTATAATTGGACTGATAGCAACAATAATACTTTTTTTATCTATCTATATCTATACACGAAGGAAATTTTTATCTTGATGTCCACATTTATTTTCTAATTTTACCTTTAAATTTTTTTTAAATTAAAATAATTATTCTATCAATATTACCTCTTAAGTAAGTAATCGTTTTCGTTTGTTTAAATCTATCTGTTTTTTCATTTGACTATTTTTTTAAACTTAATTATTTCTTTAAATAAAAAATTCTTACAAAATAAATAAAAATTACTTATAATAAAATCATAATATATATATATATATATATATATATATATATATAAAATTTAAAAATATAATCAAAAGAATAATATTAATTTTATCATTTTTTGATTTCTATAAAAAAAGGTATGTGTGTGTTTTAACTAGTAAATAGTAAAGTCATTTAATGTATTTTCTTGAATTTGGAAATGAGTTAAATAGAATAAAAAATCTAAAAAATGTAACACTCGAAAAAAAAGAAGAAGAAAGGAGTATTTCATATTTTGTTAGGAGGTATGCAACACGAAGAAAACGAATTATTGAGTTATTTTGAACTTTGAAATGGACACATACAAGTAAACAAATTTTGTTTGTTAAAATTTTGGAATTTATATAATTTATGCTATTATATAAAGAGAGTTTCTTCTACGTTAATACATCTTAAAAAAAATAAAATACAAAATAAAGGATGTTAAAGACACAATTTATCATCAAGTTGGCAAATGATTGATAAATTATAATGTAACATCATAATTAAGAAGTCAAATTTATAATACTTAACATAAGTTTGTTTGGAATAAAAATAATCTGTGACAAAGTTTTAGTTAGAAATATAATTTTAAAGGTTCAAATGTTTTATAAATAGGCAATGTTGCATTCGTTCCATGGATAAAGGAGTGTGCATGTATTTTGGAGGTTTAATTACTCGGATGGTACCACTTTGGTACAGGTATGTCAATCTGGTACCTGTTTATAAAAAAATATCAATTGCATCATAACTTTTGAAAAAGTGCTTTTAACGACGTGCCACGTGTCAGTTTGTGGTTTTCTTGATTTTTTTTTAAATTTTTTAAATTTTAAAAAAATAAAATAAAAGCGTCACATGTCAAGTCCCCGTGTGTGACATGTGGCATTGTCAGTGACATTGTCATTGCCACATGACATTGCAATACTACGTGTCTGTGTCACTGTCAAATGTTGATTTCGATTTAGTCCCCATATATGTTTTTTGTTTCAATTTAGAACCTAATTGAAGCATTTTTTCAAAAATTGGATGTAATTAACACTTTTTTAAAAGCGTGTACCAAATTGACACACCTATACCAAAGTGGGTAGCATCCGAGTAATTAAACCTATTTTAGAAACTTGGGTTGTGCGTGTAAAATTGAAAACACTTGGTGAAAGATAAACTTTACACGCTTCAGTAAATAAATTTGGTATTTTAGCAAAGGTTACAACAAATGACATCTCCAATGAACCACAGAACATAGCATCTTCTTGTAACAAAATCTATTTTGTTTCAATTCATTTTGAACATATATTTCCATAAACATCATGATACCAAGATCGGCTATTACAATTTAATTAAAATTATAATTAAACATAATATAAAGAGACGATTTAAATGTGATATTTTACATTTTTTTAAATACATTTTTGTTGTACATAATGAAGCGAGAAAAACAATAATCACACAACAAAAATAATTTTTAAAGTTTATTATTCACAATTAAAAACATTTTCTTCAAAATATTTTTATCATTAAAAATTTGCGTGTGAACTTAACAAATTGCTATGAACAAGAAGCCCAAAACCTGTTTCTCGTCGGCCCTGTGTAATGGATCCGAAAATAAACAACGGCCCATATAAATACCTAGGAAAAGGTTTTGGGATTCCGAACATCTCTTTCTCCGTCGTGGTTGCACTCACTCACTCCGAGACCAAAACGGCGCCATGCCTACCGTCAGCGTGGGGCGGGATCGCCTGTTTGCGGCTCTAGGAAGAACTTACAGTGAGCTTCCATTTCTCAATCACTTTGTCAAAATATTTATCAAATTTCACTTCGACTTCACTGAATCGACCATTTTGTTGTTTTTTTTTTCTTCAGCGCAAGAGGAATTCGAAGACTTGTGCTTCAGTTTCGGGATCGAGCTCGACGACGTCGTAAGTATTTCACCTTCATTGTTATCGTCTAAACATGGAGCTTCAACCACTGCATTTTAAATATAGTAATAATAGGAATTGTTATCAGCATCATCTGATGAATTCAGTGTGATTATATCAGACGACGGAGAAGGCAATTGTAAGGAAAGAAAAGCATTTGGATGAAGAAGAAGCTGATGAGGACGAAGAAGTTATCTACAAGATCGAAGTTCCCGCCAATAGGTACACCGCTGTGACGTCTTTGATTTTTTTTTTGTTGCATTGGGGATTAAAGAAAATGTTTTAATTCTGTGAAGAATGTTATTTAAAAAAAAAATTTCTTTGTCGGTTCTTTGACTCCTCTGGTTGTCTTTACTGAGTGTTTAGTGTGGGTAATTTACTAAATTTATCGATTTTTCTTGCTAATCTTGTTCTTGTATCCGAGATTCATACTCTATTGCATTGCGAAACCGGATTTTTATACTTCAGTGGAAGATTGACAAGAAAATTCAAGCATGTTGATTTTTCAATAGGAATTAATGTTAGCTGGATTATATGTTGTATAAAAAAAGTTACACAAGTCAGAATGAGTGATGTGGTTCACTATTTTCTCATTGCAATTCTCAAATTACTGAATTTTATAATATGCTTGTTTTTAAATAACTTTTCAAAGCATGGAATTACAGCATGTCACCTTTTGTAGTCTGTTCTGTCAGATATATTTCCGTATCGAAAAATTGGTTCTAATTTCCTTTCTTGTTCCATAGATATGACCTCCTCTGCCTTGAAGGGCTTGCTCAAGCCCTCCGTGTTTTCTGTGAGATTCAGGAGATCCCCAATTATAGACTGTCTGACATTAGTAAGAATGAAATGCTGAAAATACATGTGAAGCCGGAGGTAGTCATGTAACGCATGTTGTTTTGTTAGTATGGTTCTTTTGGAAGTTGAAAATGACATGTTTCTTTTCTCTTGAATCATCGAAGACTTCTCTGGTTCGTCCATTTGTTGTATGTGCTGTATTAAGAGATGTAACTTTTGATAAAGCAAGATACAACAGCTTTATCGATCTCCAAGACAAGCTTCACCAAAACATATGTCGGTAATGTGATTTGCTTTCTTCTCTACCAATATTGAGCTGAATACTACTTGTCTCCGAAGTCTAACTAGAACAGGTTTCAAATTTCAATGCAATTCAAGTAATGTGTTTCTTGTTACCAAGTTTGTGATGAACTACTTCCATACATTTTAGGATATAAAAAAAGTCTGTGTTATCAGAAGAGTTTAGTTAATGATATTGTAAGTTTTATTTTGACTCTTTTATTTTGCTAATTTTATAGAAAAATTTCATAGAAAAATTATGATACTCTTTTTCTCCATTAGTTTATCTTTATGGTGCTTTTGGTCATCTCATGTCACGAAATACCTAAATTTTCTGAATGAATTTTCAGTTAAGTAATTTCATTCCTTTCTAATCTATATTTTTCAGGCGAAGAACACTTGTTGCCATCGGAACCCATGATCTCGATAAATTGGAGGGTCCTTTCACCTATGAGGTTTCTTTCATCGAATTGTAGATCATGAAATTTATAGTAATGTGCACTTTGGATAGATAGATAACCTACAAACGTTAGGATTGAGATAGACATCTGGGTACTATGTTTAAAGAAGTAGGAAACCTACAGCTTAGTGCTCACTAGAAGCGGAAGTTTTTGCCTGGCCTCCTTCATTAATTACATCACTGACATATTATTGTGCTCCGACTCAGAACTTATTGGTATCAAAAGGAAGCACAGTGAATCTTGACGTGTTTTACTGCTGTTTATGATCCAAATTGTATCTGAATTTTTCTAAAACCAATTAACGAGAGACCTTAATAGCTGATGACCATTTTCTTGTGTAATTTAATTATATCTATTTATTGTACATCATCTGTAAAGGTAACTTTGCTCATATGTAATTTCCAGGCTTTGCCACCTTCAAGTATAGCTTTTACGCCACTAAAGCAGGTGACATTACACTACAGATAACATCATGTGCTGGACTTCAAATTTTTTATGTCAACTGCCAAACTTATCTTGTCTTCTTTCCCCCTTTTCTTTTTGCATGATAGGAAAGGAACTTCAGGGCTGATGAGTTGATGGAGTTCTACAAAGTGAGTTTTTTGTGTGATATTTTCCTTGTTGTATTTATAAACATTTATTAGGAACCTAGTAGAAGAAGGCTGACTAGTTATTACATGTCTGAATACATGTTGGTTCGTTTGACAGTCAGATTTGAAACTGAAGAAATTCTTGCATATAATTGAGGATTCCCCTGTTTTCCCTGTATTATATGACAGTAAGAGGTATTGTGTTTTCATAGTATCCTTATATTTAGATTTTTAAGGATGTGAAATCTTGGCTCTTTTCTGTGTTAGGCTACAAAAAAGTGCCATCAAAGATGCTATTTTCATTTATCCTGGCATTTAAGATTGGTGAAATTACTCATTTTCTCCCTATACTTCAACAAACTTTACCTTTAGTTCCATGCTTAAAAATTATCGAATTTAGCTGTTAAACATATCTTTTGTAGTATTCTTTAGTCTCTATGTCTCTAGACGGTAGAAACTAAAAGAGATTAAAAATGGTATGCATATTAGGGACTAAAAGGGATTAAAATGGTATTTTGGTAGGGACCAATGGATAACGTTTGGACCACTATAGGGACTAAATGAGTAATTAAGGATTTGAAATCATTTATCAGTCATTTGCATTGCGTTATGCAGTTAGATTTTTGTAGAACTCTATGGGTAGTATATCTTGCTCAGAGTGATAAATATAATTAAAATAAATAAAATCATGTATACATATTATATTTCTGGTCCATTTCACATTTTTTATGGGGATGGCAAACCAGTGAGGCGCCCACCATGTAGGCAGTTCGGAGAGTGTAGATGCATGTAAATTATCCTCAAGTTGCTGTTTCTAGGGGTGGTAAACAGTAACTATAATGTTTGTCCAACTGCCAGTGCTCACCCTCAAATCTGAGGATAAATTCGGCTAGAAGTTAAAAATGTGTGTAGAAAAAGTTCAGTTAGAGAATGTTAAGGGTAACTATTACAATTATGGCATGATAGGAAAAAAAGATTCTCTTGACAGCTTGTCTCAGTTATATTTTGATATCTTATTGGTTTGGATTCTAGTTTATAAAAATTAAACTGACAGGTTTTGAGCATAAAATATACATATATTGAATTCAATGTCAACACATACGTGCACACTAACAATTATATGGATGCATAAACTGAAAACTTTCATGTTTTCTTCAATGAGATGCATTCCCAGTTTCCCGCTAAAATTTGATCAGGTTAACTTGCTGGAATTCTTTTAATAATTGGTCCTTGTAAAATTCTGTTGTTTATGCTTTTTCTGAACAACTAACTGCTGATTCTTGATCAATTTGCTCTAATATTCTACTTACTTGCAGTTGTTGAATTAAACTATATTAATATGCTGGAGTATTTTGACAGAACTGTGTTATCTTTACCCCCAATCATTAATGGTGCTCACTCAGCCATCACTCTGGAGACAAAGAATGTGTTTATTGAATGTACTGCTACTGATCTGACAAAGGCAAAGATTGTTTTAAATACAATGGTAGGGTAGTGAGTTTGTTGTATGTTTTTCCATTTGCATTTTGTAAGCAATGCAATTGTTTTAGATGATGATGGAATATTTCATATTTTCTTAGGTAACAGCCTTCTCAGAATATTGTGCGAACAAATTTGTCATTGAACCAGTTGAAGTGATTTCTTCTGATGGCAAGTCAAACATATACCCCGATTTATCTGTCTACAATATGGAAGTTTCTCTATCTTACATTAATGGATTGATTGGGGTATCATTGGAGGCAGAAGAGGTAATTATTTGCTGCTTCATATTGAGTGACATGTTCCTGCACTTGATCTTAACATATTTACCGTATGATGTAGAATAATTTTGGATGCTTAGCTGCTGATTATGAATGTCTAATTTTGTAGCAATGTTCCTTAATTATTTGAATTCCCGGTTCTAACAGAATTGCTTTCAACATTGTCGTCAATTTGGGTTGATTCTTGATCTTGGTGTGAAATTTGGTAAATGTGGGCTTTGAAATAGAAATGAGTGATTAAATAATTCCTTAAAAATAAGGAATAATTAAAGGTTAAGCTACCAATAGATTTTGACATCATAAATAACTTTTTATAGGTAATTTTGTGTCCATATTTTATTTTTGTGTTCAAAAGATAGCTTAATCTTTCTTCTGTTTCATTTGAGACATTCACATTAGAATAAAAAACTCAAGCAAGACAGACTGTTGGCCTTGTTTTTTTTTCTCTTTTTAGTTTTAATTGTGATTGTAAGTTTCCATATTAATATATCTCAAGGATTTTTTTGTACATGTTATGAAAACATTTTTTACATCTAGTTTGGGTTATTCGTTTGTTCGTGTTAAATTTCCTTAATTTTTATCTTGTTAGTCTTTATGTTGCTGATGCTCATCTCTAGTGCAAGATCAGTGCTCTCCTATATTAGCAATGTCAAGTGAAACAAATATTGTCGAACTTACTGATTCATAATCTTCCCATCTTCCTTCAGGTCACTAAGTTCTTAAATAGGATGCAATTGCATGCCAAGCAGTCTACGTCTGCTAAAAAGCAGTGTAACTTTATAGTGTCTGTACCTCCTTCTAGAAGTGATGTTCTTCACCCATGTGATGTTATGGAGGTATTGATAATGACAGCCTTTCTCATTCCTGAATGCATGTTGGATCTAGTGTGTGGTGTGTATGTTTTACTGACAAGGCGTGGTTTTTTTATCTTCGGTTTTTTCTATCTATAGGATGTGGCAATTGCTTATGGATTCAATAGTATTAAGGATAAAGCTGTAGCAGATAATAAGGGCTCAAAAAGGTTGGCTGGTTCCCTGACTCTACTTCCACTGAACGAGATAAGTGATCTTATCCGAAAAGAGGTATAAAACAAAATAACAGAACATATTATTCTTGTGATTGGAGAAGGTTGATGTTTCATGCATAAATTTCCATAATATGTGTTGATCATTTTGTTATCTTTGATTAAGCTGATCCAATAGAATTAATTATTATTGCATCACATATTCATGAAGGTTACAGTTAATTATTTGAAATCCCTAACTATCTGAATCTACTATTCCTAACTTCTTTTCAGGTTGCATTGATTGGGTTTACAGAGGTCTTGACATTTATACTCTGCTCTAAAAAGGAAAACTTTGCCATGCTTAACCGCAAAGATGATAAATCTAAAGCAGTTATCATCGGAAACCCCAGATCTTCGGACTTTGAGGTTTAAACACTTTATCTTTCTTTTCTATGACACTGTTAAGCTTTATAACTCTATTTATTTAATTGCAATGAAAATATAGGATCTCTTAAAGTGGCCCCTCTTCACATTGTTTCTTTCTTTAGCTGTTTGCATTGTTCTTGTAAGTGGTTTTTAATTCTTTCCTGTCAGCAAACAGTTCCGAGTTCTTGTAGCCTTTACTTATGTGGTTATGTTATTGATTCATTCTTTATTTTCATGATCTTGGTACTGTTGTTTATACATGCCTATTTTTTGTTAATTGGAAGAGGAAACTATACATAGATACCCTAATAATGCTAATTTTAAATAAATGAAATTATAAAATAAAAACATGCTACAGTATGCATACAAGAGGATATCAATGCGGATGCATCCAGCTGGCCATCTAGAAATCAATTCACAAAGCATACTGATTATCGTGGATTATCTTTTCTCATTATATCACTGTTTTATTTTCTTTTTTTTTGTGTACCCTATATTGAATTGGAAACATCAGTATTGATATTCTCCTGTTTTTTTATTTTTTAGCTTAATTTTTTCTTGAAGTCATATACTGTAATTTTTAAATCTTACCTGTATTCAGGCTGTGCGAACTAGTCTTATGCCTGGCATTTTGAAAACTGTTGCTCACAACAAGGATCATCCAAAGCCTATAAAGGTATTATTTTCAGTTCTTCCTTTGGGTGTTTGATGTTTTTATCATAAATCTTTACAACCATATTTTCCTTTTTTGATTTAGTTATATATTTCAATCATACATTTTATTCTATTGTCCAAATCATTATGTTATTTTAACATTGAGCATGCCCTGTTAATGTGATTGTATTTAGAGAAATTGATCTTTTTTATTTGTGATATCATTTTTAAAGAAAACAACAATAAATGGCATATACATAATCGGAACACAGTAAAGAAGCCTTAAACTGGCTTGTAATGTAAATCAAAGCTGCAAATGAAAGGAAAAGTAAAAGTAAAAAGCAATTGGAAGTTGGAACAAAGGATATTTTGCGGTGTCTGGCCACATCTTCAGTGCCCTTATAAACCCTTATTATGGACAGCTGCAGAAAGTACTGTGTAAGCAGTAAGCACTTAAACTATCTCATCCCTTGAATTTGAGTCTTTTCCCCACTCGGTCTGTCTTCCTTTGCCATTATTGAATAATAGGGCCTTTATTAAGTCATTTGACTTTGATTTCCTCCTCCGAAAACTGTAAAATTGTTTGTATTGTACCCTGCCATGATGTTATAACATGTATCCAATTACCTTTTGTTTAAAACTTCCTTTTAGGCGCCAGAGATAATTGTTTATTTAATAATTAATTAGCTTATGCAACTTTTACTGATTTTCATTCAAAAATATTTCAATGCATGGTAGTGTCTTCTGAAGATTCAAACTTTCAAAATTATTGTTTATTCTTCCTCTAGTGTATGCATTTCTATTTTTGTTTTTCTTTTTTTGTGTTGCAAGTTTGTAAGAATACGTATCTATCTTAAATGTGTTTCAGATTTTTGAAGTGGGTGATGTAGCACTTTTGGATGATACTAGAGATGTTGGTGCAAAAAATCTTCGCCAACTTGCTGCTCTGTACTGCGGTGCTAATGCCGGATTTGAGGTATATGACGCTTCATTTGGTTGTTTGGTCTTTCTTTCAATACACAAGTTATTAGTTACTTGATTGACCAGAACTGCGGTACTGCTTAGAATTTAAAGTAATTTTCAACACAAAATCATATCTAAAAGAAATTACTGTTCTTCACTTGCAATCTATTATTCCTAGACATGGTAAAAATAAATTGGATGACTGTATTTCAATATATATGCAGATAATTCACGGCTTGGTCGACAGAGTAATGGAAAAGAACGGTGTTCCCTTTGTTTCACCTGGTGATAAGTCGGGCTATTACATCGAGCGGTCAGATGTAAGTGAATAACACTGCATAGGAGTTGTCTTTTTTATTTTGTCCTATTTTTGCGATATTAATTCTGCTTAAGATAATTTATGTATGACTCATTTTCTCATTGAAGGAACCCGAGTTTCTGGCTGGTAGACAAGCTAGAATCATTTACAAGGGAAAGCATGCTGGCACTTTTGGCATTGTTCATCCCGAGGTACTTTTGATCGCTAAAATTATGTCATCATCGTCTTGTTTTAATGTCCAAATGTTAGTATATAATCATGTCATCGATTGATTGTTTCTTACTGCCAATACATTTATCTGTTCCCCTCACAATTTCTTTTTCCTATGTTTTTCCATACAGTGATATCATTCTTTCAGAACGAAATATTTTGGAGTCATATATAGTACAACTATTAATTGTATTTGTTATATATACTTTCAGGTTCTCAACAACTTCGACATTCCTGATCCATGCTCCTTTGTTGAACTTAACATCGAAAGCTTCTTGTGAAAGATTATTTGTATTAATTAGTAAGTGTCATCCGAAACTTTTTCGTGTTAGTTTGTATTTTTTTCATACTGTGTCACTTACCTCTCTTTCCCGAACTGCTACACCATCTTCTTAGGTAAAATTGTGGCTTGGCTGATATGGATTTTTATGCAGGTCCGCGTTGACCCAATCACTCTTTTGAATACATAGATATTTATCAAACTGGGAATCACGATGCAAACGCTTTCTGCTCCATATATGTCTGGAATTAGAACTACGCTTGCTGGGAAGTGGAATGTAACTTAGGGTGTTTTGTTCATTATATAGATGTATCATTTTTTGCTTAGTTTCGTCGTTATTA
>Ga0099823_1005424_pt1 | contig 12728 bp, 9 predicted proteins | sample CowpearedBW_FD_76831 | JGI IMG/M metagenome (GOLD analysis project Ga0099823, IMG submission 76831) | Root nodule microbial communities of legume samples collected from California, USA - Cow pea red BW | ecosystem: Host-associated > Plants > Roots > Nodule | place: USA: California | collected... | reverse complement strand
TATATGGATTAAGAGAATTATGGAGACTCTTGGCCTCAAAATTCAGAGTAAAGTTCTAGTGTTATGTGATAGTAATTCAGCTATTCAATTGTCCAAAAATCCAGTCTTCCATGGAAGGAGTAAGCATATAGATATAAGATTTCATTTCTTAAGAGATATGGTCAAAGATGGAAGCATTGAACTAAGTCACTGCAACACCCAGAATCAAATCGCCGACATAATGACCAAGTCTTTAAAACTAGAGCAATTCATAAAACTCAGGAGAATGTTAGGCGTGGTTGAAGCATATGAAGTAAACTAAATGCTCTCTTTGACATTTAGTTGAAGGGAGGGAATGTTAGATATTTATTCTGTTTAATTTAAATTGCTGATTTGTTAAATAAGAGGTCAGTTACTGATCGGATATTTAGGAATAGAGCTAATTTTTAGCTCTCATTAGTTTTGCAGTTACTTCAACCCACTGCGTGAAATCAGTGGGTGGGTTATTTTTTCTGTTTCTATGTCATTATAAATTTGTATTATTGTTTATATTTGAATAACAGAATATAGAGATAATTTTTTTTCAAAAAGCTGTTACCTGTCTTTTGTTCACAAGGTTATTAGTTGATTTTACATGATGAAACTTCTATTTAGAAAAAAAATAGGTAAAATTTGTTTAGACTTTGTGTCTTGTATGTTATAATTGTAATACATGTCAATTCTAATTCAACATTAATTTTCGTTACACTTATTTTATTATGTTTAAAGTACCTAAATATTCCTTTAGGGTATTAATAATACCAAAATATATGTAAAATAAAATAATAGAGAAGTTGGTTTGTTAGGAGATACTCTTTATAAAGATGTGTGAGTCAACATGATACTTTTTTGAAGAAAACGTGAGTCAACTGCTAATGACTTTTAAGCAATCTAATCAATTAAATTAAAACTTCATCTTGGTATGGTAGTTGTGTTTTGGACATATTGTATTTTGTATTGGATGAGTTTGTGATAAACATTGTTCAGTAGTAATTCCTAAAGTAAATAGTTTGATCGTGTGAAGATTGAACTTAAACTTATTAAACTTATTTCTCTTTATGATTTGATTGTTTAATACGATTATTATAATTTAGACAAAAGCATATTAATTAATTTAATCTTGGTATTAGTTTTTGTGATAAAAATAATAGAGAATATTGTAAAAATTGTGGTAGTAAATGATAATTAAAATTGTATTTGACCAAACAATCAAGATTAAAGTTTCTTGATGATCCTATTTAAATCTTAATAATTGTAAAAAAAAAAAATAAATTCTTCCTTCAAATTTTAATATTTGTCATTTCAAACCATAAAACACTTAATTGATACCATATAATCTTAAATATTAAGCCGTTTATTTCAATGATTGTGAAACAATTTGCAATGATGATTTAAGTGAGAAACATTCATCCATGTATAACAAATTTGTAAGAAAAATATTGAGGTGATGCACAAAGTTAAAAATAATATAATTTGGGTGAATTTATTAGTATAGGAAAGAAGAATTTGGATTGTTCATATGTGTGACAAAGTGAGTTGGTATGACGAATTAGCATGCTAACCCACTAAAACAATAGGACAAAAAGACGAGTCAAGCTGACCTTGACCTGTTGACCTTTTCTTTTGTTTTTTTAGTCTTTTTAAATTAAAAATAATTAAAAAAATAAATTTTTAATATTATATTTTTGTAAAAATGTAAATATATAATATTATTATAATTTAAATTATTATAATTGTAAAATCTAAAATAAATTATAATTTTATTCTTAACATTTTTAATAAATTGTTTCTTTTTGTGACTGAATATTTTCACAAAACTTAAATCTATATTCATTTAAAAAAGATTCCTTAATTCATTTTCAAAATTTGAAAAAAAACTTTTGAATTGTTCAATTACTTGAACATATATTTTTTATTGTAAATTTTTACTGAGTTAACTATAAATAAAATGTTATACTAACAAAAATTCAGAATTTTTTTTAATAATTTTTTTAAAATATAATTTTATAATTAGTTTAATAAAAATATATTAGTACTAATTTTTTTTGAGACTTTTCTTAAACATGATTTTATAATTAATTTTATAAAAATTATTAGAACTAAAAAAACTTCTGTAGACTTTTTTTTTTCGACATAAAGAGAGTGTTTTATCTTCTCACCCTTGAACCAACACTGCATCTGGTCGAAGCAAAATAATAGAAATTTTTAGATTATCAATACAATTATATTGTAAAAAATTAATATCCAGGATAATAGATATAAGTTAATAAATAACCAGTAAAAGAAAACGGAAGCAAAAGAGGACTGGGATTAGACTTGAAAAGTCAAATATGGCAGAAAAAGAAGGAAAATGCATGTTATACTTCTTATGATTTAACTCTTTTACATAGATGATATTACAAATAAAATTTGTCATATCGATGAATGGAAACATATGTAATAAATATACTCCGATAAAGAGCGTGTTTAGTAAGTTGAGAAAAGATGAAACAGATTATGGTTCAACTTCTCTTATTAATATTTGGAAAATATAAAATTAGTTTGATTGATGAGTTTTGAAGGATGGATAATGTTCCATGCTTACATGAGATTTTATATGAATAAAATCATCAACTGTTATGATGTTACCAATAAATTAATTTTTTAAATTTGAATAATATAAATGAAAACGCTCTTCTTCTTTTTTAAAGGACCATTAAGATATCTTTTAATGAAGATATAATTAAAAAGGATAATCTGATATGATTTATCATGGGTTGACTCAACTCGACTCTCTTGTTAGCGAACCTAAAAAGTTTGAACCTGATCCGACCCACAACGGATTGGTGAGTTAAACGGGTTGACTCATGGATTCAATTAATTAAAAAAAATATTTTTTTATATTTTTTCAGTCAAAACTAAATTATAAGTCTATTTAAAATCTAAATAAATTTTAATACAAACCAAAATCACAAAAATATAAATTATTTATGTGTTGGGTAAAAAAAACAACCTTAACATGACCCAAGTACAAAACCCAACTTAGCAAAAAATAATTGTGTGACTCTTTCACACAGGTTCAACCCGAATGAACCGAGTCAAAAATCAACCCGTATTAAAATTTGTAAAAAAATTTCAATCTAACCTGACTCAAATCCATGGTAAGCCAAGTTGATTCTTAGGTTCCAATCCATTTTGATATCTCTAAAGGAATATTAGTCAACAATAAAATTAATAAATACTCCGTACTATAATAATAAATATGAATTAAAAAAAAATGAACGAAAATCTGCATTACAAAAACTACCACTTGTCACATTAGCTTTCAATTTTAAAGAAAGTCCTAAACTAAGTGTGTGACATGAGTTAAAGGTCTAAAACAAAGGTGATGTCATTGATTAAACTAAACACCAAAAAAAATAAAGATAATTTGTTGGCTTCAGAATGTTTAGATGTATGCAATCCACGAGAGTCACTGGATTTGATCTAATCCACAATGTAAATTCTGAATCAAAATCTCTCAATGGATTTCATGGCCTAGTTCTAAAAGAAGTTTTCGTTTTCTTGTTTGTTAAGCATTTGAAACCCTTTAGCTTTCATTTTTAAAAGAAATAAACACTTTTCTCTTCTTATCACAAAGTTTCCAGAAAGCCATTTCTGAAATAACACCTACTTTCGCACTAGAAAAAAAATAATATATTAGAAAAAAACAATTTAGTTTGTTTTAATTAATATTATATTTGTCGGAAGCCTTAATTGAATAAAAATAAAACTAATTTATAACATATAAATATATTTCACATTTTTTTTGTCTGTTTTTGTTTTTGTTTGCTTTTCATTTTTGAGTTTGTTTGGATTGCATGGATGAGCTTTTCCACAAATGGAGAATTCAGTGCGTATATGATGTTGTGCTACTTTTGAATAATGGAAAATGCACTTGCATTCAGAATTTTTAAATGAAGAAAAATGTGTTATATGATTGATTAGAATGGATGAATGAACATAGGGATTAAAAGTGTGGCAATGAGAAGAGAGATTGAAGTTTGCAATGAATGAGATTGTTTATTATTTGTGGCATTGTTGGTGGGTCTAAGTTGCCATGGCGTCACCCAACAGAAGGAACAACGTTTGTCACACAAAGCTTTCCATCACCCTTCTTAGTTTACAACTTAAGACCCCACCACACCAACCCATCAACGTAACCATTCAAAGGGAAAACTCAACTAATCATTTCTAGTTAATGCTTAAGTACAAATGTCCTTCATCACTCTATATATCCACATAAAATGAGGCGTGCTTAAGTTTTATAAAGAGATTTATTAAGAAATGTAGTTTAAGTTTAGTTCAATATATTTATTTCACGTCAATATATCTCGATTATGAAACTAAAAGTTAATAGGTGATCTAATAACGGATGAAATAATAGATTAAATTGTTGAAAATGTAGCATCGACTAGAGATAAGACAATTTCATAATATATAAGTGAGGTACAACCTTACCTTACAAGTTGCGGTTTGGTGGAATTGAGTTAGACTTAAACTTACTTTTTTAACATGTTTTTAGAACCATTATTTAAAAAAGTTCATCTTAACAAGATTTTTTGAAACAGAATGCATATTTAAAAAATGAAAATAAACAAAATATTAGTACAAATTGTGAGTTTTAAAATTTTTTAATAATTAGAGACTTGTATAGAGGGTTTGATTACACAAATTATGTTACCACTCGCAAATCCCATCTTATAAGCTACAGTTTTGTAGGATTTAGTTGGATTTAAACTCATTTTCTTAATATAGTATCAGAGTTATTATTTAAAAAAAGTTTGTTTTAACAAATTATTTTTTGGAACAGAATGTATATTTAAAAATAAAAATAAACAAAAATATTGGTAGAAATTATGAGTTTTAAAAGTTTTGAACTCACATTAATAATTAGAGACCTGTAGAGAGGGTCTGATTACACAAATTATTTTACCACTTTGTATAGAAAAGTTAAAATCGACATGTAACATGTCCATAAGTTTCATAATGGATCTGAAAGGCTTAATTGAACGAGTGTTTCAAAGCTTAATAACATTGGATTTAGGGTTTATTGAAAAAGATATATTGTTGTAAAAACTTAAACATACATATCACCCAGTTATTTAATAATTGTATTATTTTTATATTATTTAGGACGATGACGAAGATAATTATTTGATAATTGTATTAAGTAAGATGATACGTCATCCGGTTAACAAAAAGTTAAAAAAAACTCAGTTGAAATCATATATAACTTTAAATACTTAATATATTAAAAGAATTAATAAAATTTAATTAAAAATACTTAAATTTATGATGAACTTGAAGTTAATTACACCATAAACAGTTACAAAATTATTCAATTCTATTTATGATTAATTTTTTTATCTCAAAATACTTGTGAATGTCACGTATGACAAGAATAAGATCACTATCGAAATAAATTCATTAGTATTGATCATATTATTTTCAAACACCAAAGAAAAGTTTAGGTTGAAAAGAAAAAGGTTGGATCTTTTTTAAGTTTGTCTGGCATAAATTCACAAGGGTTGTGTCTTTGGTTAACAAAGTAGATAAGGTTAGAAGCATATGATATATAGGAGTGGGTGCACAATGAAAACCTATACATGCATCGCAATCGTTTTAACTGTAGCATAAACCTTGCTACTACTCATTAATGCAAATCCTTTGTTTGGATATGGTGGATACAGTAGCCACAAAATCTTGTATATATCTCACTCATTTTGATCCCTCCACGTTTAAGCAATTGGACCACAACATGTCTATTTCGTCTTTTTCCTTTCTTTCAGATTTCAGCGATGCCTTTCAGAGATTATAGAATATACCCAAATATATGTAGTGCACATGAAAAAAAGAAACCTAAAAGACCTGCAATGTGATAAAATTAAAGACCAAAATAAGCATGGACATAACTTTCAATCGCAACCATCATTGCTCAATATACAAGAATCTCACACGTACCTGTATGCACTTCTTTTGGGATTTTATGGTCTGTCTTGTCTCGAAAGAACAATAATGCACTCAACATATAGAGATGATGATCCAGTATATTATATAAAGCAAAAATAAAGATATTTTTTGCTATAAAAATGCTAAGTCATTTCCTATGAGTGTGTCCATGAGAATCATGACAGCATAATTTTACAATTTGGAAGGAAGATTTTGACAATCAGTACTATTTGTCCATTCCTTAGAAACATGTTGAAAATGGCAGACATGAGATTGTAAATAACGGCTGTCGGTGTTCCTATATTGCAGATTATGCGGATCAAAATTTTAGACCTCGAGTTACCCTATTACCATATTTTAGACCGTATCGAAGAGATTTCTCAGATTTAGTTTATGGTTATATGGTCTGTTTTTCTTTTATTTCTTTTCTTGTAAAATTTACTTTTCAGAATATAATAAATAATTTTAAATTCTATTTTTTGGATGACGTTTATTATATAGAGTTTTTTTTTTTAAAATAAGCAACGCTCTGAGGAATGAACTTTCTGAAAGAGAGAGAGATTCTTTTTGGACCTTTTTGTACTGTAATAAATTCCATTTCAATAAATATGTAACAACTGCTTGAAATTTAAATAAGGGTGAATAGACAACCGAAAAGGGGAGCTTCATAAAATTAACAGCCCAAACTTTTTCGTTCTTTTTTGTCACCCGTGAAAAGGAACATCTTTATCATATTTACTATAATGTGAATTTCTCTCACAATCTAGAAATGATATTTTGATGCATCTTTTTGATCATCATGTTGATCCACCAAGAATCCAGGTCTTTCACGTTTGGAGGTTTTCTTTGTCCAACCTAAGAGAAAACGACACGCCCCACCTGGAATCAGCCCGCACAAACATCTTTTCATTTGTTTTTGGCCTTTTCTTACAACACAGAATTCAGCCCCTCGATCACAATTTTTTTCTTTTCAATCATATTTTTCCGTTGTTTGTGGGAGACCTGCTGAAATCTTTGATCAAAACAGTGTAATTAAAAAATATCAGGAAAAAGGTGCATCTTTTGCTATTTTTTGACCTCAACAACCAATGTGAAACGGAGTTTGTAGATTCCAAAGATCCCCAACATTATTTCAGGGGAACAAAAAGAACTTATTGTGATTAAAAAAAAAAAATCCATGGAAAACCAAGGCAGGCAGGGTCCAGTGAGAAAAAACTGTGCTTAATTTGGGAGGCACGTTGGCAATGAAAAGGATGAGCGGCAAGTAACATGGCGATTAGAAGTCAAAGGTGTGTGTAGCACATTCTCACAGTTTTTTTGCCTCCTTATGTTAAGAATGGAAACAACTATGATGTCTGAAAGCTATTTTTCTCTGTTTCAACGTGATTTTAACCTTCATTCAGTTTAATTCAAAGTTCAAATTTGATTTTCCCTTTGCTTTGTACAAATGGACTAAAAGGGACTATGTGACAGGTTTCTACATTCCACTCACCTTCCCTGCTTAACTAGCAGAATCAAGATTTTTTTTCCTCTGATTTTTGTCTGTTAACCACATACTATTCGCAGGAATGTGGCTTTTGGCCATTCAAATCTGCACTATTAGTGACTTAAATCAACTGCATTCAAAGTCTAAAGTTGAACTTAAATGGAGTGACATCCCTACCCATTCGTGTTTCAAGGGTGAAGAAAAAGGAAGTTTCGATCCAACCTCACACTATCATTCAATCATGCACATGACTAATAACATCTCATCTTACAATAATGATTTATGAAAAAGCAGGATAGAGTGATAATCTTATTTATTTTAAAGGGGAAGAAAAAGAATGCTCCCAGCTTATGTTATTTTGTTAGTCAAACGTATCTAATTTTTCACCTGTCAAACAATCAATTAGAAAATAAATGGCAAGCATTATATATATTTTAACCCTAATAAAATATATAAATGGCAAGCATTATATATATTTTAACCCTAATAAAATATATAAATGGCAAGCATTATATATATTTTATACCCAACTGGGTACTCGGACTTAATTCTCTTTGCATATTTCCATTATATATATGTTTTATACATAACTCAGTACACTCTATAATGCATATCCCGCTATATTACATTGAATTGACAAAATATTTCCTATTGCAACATCTTACTTGATGACATTGCAAGATTACATATGACTTCTCCAAGGGAAAACGCTTTCTTCTCTCTCCCTGTAGTAAAATGTCAAGATGAATAGGAAGTCAGTAGCCTAGTGAAAAAACAATGAGCAAACCATCAGTCTTCATAAAATCAGCGATCCTTTGGAGATGTAATCTTTCCTCCAGTTCCGGCCCGACGCATCATCTCTGAAATATACTTAATGTCAGGAATAGTTTAAGATTAAGCAAACTTTAATGTACAAACATGTGCCATAGGGGTTGCTTTTCAAATAGGAATATCTGGATTTGATTTCCTAGCAATCAAAAGAAAGAAAATAAGCCCCGACGAATCGTTTTCTAGCAATAATGAGGGCACCTGCTTTAACCTTTAGACTTTTGGCAATTTAGTTATTCGTTCACACATTTCCCAAAATTTTATTACTATTACTAACTATCTCCAAGGTGCAAAATTAGCATTTGGTTAGAGGAAAAAATAAACATAATGAAATGTTTGCTGTTAACAATGTAAAATGATTGATGAAAATAGTGTAAAGCTAAGATGCTTGAAGTTCGGATGGTATTTATAAGAGTAAAATGTTTTGTAACATGAAATAATAAGGACAAATTCCAAATAGATGCTATTTTATTAGCAAGTAGGGATCCATGAGGAAAATGGAAAAAATAGAACGAAGTAAAGGTTTAAAGTTGGGATGGATTTAAAAAATAAAATAAAATAAAGTTATGATGGGTAATTCACAAATGTAAAACTTCAACAGGTATTTGTAACTAGACATAGAAAAGATAAATGCTGAAGAAATGTTGTGCGGGAAATTACAATGGTACATATTAAAAGTTGGAAGGCTCGAGCAGGTGAGCACCTCCAATATAACCAACCTCTAGGAGGATTTCCCTAATATAACTTTAGGCAGTTTCTTCCTGCACTTCCATAAATTTCTTCAAATAAATTATTATATTTTGGATTGTGTAATCTGAAATTAAAATCTTATATTCCAAAATTTACAAGCTAAAATACATTTTTTTTATATTTCCGAATATACAATCTAAAATATAATTTATTTTGGAAATCACAGTCTCGCATACAGAAATTGTATTCCAGTGTCCCATCCAGATAGAATTTTTTTATTTTAAATTCCGAAATATACAATTCAGAATAAAAAAAAAATTATGAGGGTGCAGGTTGAGACAATGGAAGTGCAGGAAGAAATGGAAATGGCCTCACCTTTACTCTAGCTAATTTTAATTGAAAATGTGTTTGGACCATACTTTGGGTTAAAAGATATCAATGTCCTTAAACTCTCAATGAGAGTTCCATAGGACAAGCCCAAGTCCATTTGTAATGGACATTTCCAAGTGCTATTCAGCATTTGCATAAGGGGTTAAGTGGTCCATTAAACCAGATTTAATCTAATTTTTTATCAATCCAATTAAATTCAATTGAATCAAGTTTACCTCTTTTTAGCAGCTGGATCCAATCCAACTTAATTATAACTGGATTGTATTATCAAGTTGAAATATTTTTAAAAAAATATTACCTCTGAAGAAAAAAAACACCTCAAAATAAATATTTTCAATGTTTCTGATTATAAGATAACAAGAATAATTATAACATACAAAAATAATATTAACATGATAAAAACATAGAATTGATTTTTTATAGTAAAATTATTAGAAAAATCTTATATTTATTTATTATGTAGTTGGGTTCAATCAGGTTTGAAATTCATAAATCTATTCCTCAAACCAACTCTAATTGGAGACATTAAATAACTCAACCCAATCTAACCCACAAAAGTATAATTGGATTGGTTAGGAAGGGAGCAGGGCTTGTTGCTCATCTTGCAGCTGACCAAATGCCAGGAAAGGAATATATACTCTTTTTAAAGATGATTTTATATGTTCCAAATGGAAAAATACACCAGCCCTCATACGTGCAAAAAGAAGAAAGAAAAAAAGAAGTAAAGGCCATTTTAAAATTGGTAAAAAGAGAAAACTTGCCTCGTTTCCACTCTAGCTCTTCAGCCAATTCTTCTTTCCATTTCCTTTGTCTCTCCGAGAAGTTTGAGCTGCAGATCAAAATAATTTGAGTCCCATTTCCACATACGGGCAGAACAAATACAAGGACAGAACATATATACAGTATCATAGGTGGTAATTTATTATGCAGATTCGGTGTTTTATTTCCGTAACATGCGATGCATTTAATAAAATTATATATTAGGCAGATTACTGAGGTAAAACTCCAAATCTATATAGAGACCAATACAAACAGTACCTATAGTGCTGAATGTAAGTTTTCTCCATAAAATTGCATTTACTATCAAGCACCAGATACGTACCTTGCACTAGATGATTCCAGCACAGCGTCATGAAGAGTCTCCTTTAATTCATTAAGCTCAGATGGCTGAATTTCCTGCAAAGGTTGACAGTGAGCACCATTATGCTTCGATCGGTATTTGGTATGACTTCCAGGGCTTGCTACGGTAGCACTGCCAACCATTGAGAACCGTCTCCAAGCCTGACTAGGCGATCTGAGTTTTGATGTTACATTTGGGACACCCGATATAACTTTACTCTTTGCAAAGGAAGTAGGAGCAACGGCTGCATTTGATATGCTAAAGAATTCTTCATAAAGAGGTGTTTGAAGCTTCTTCAGTTCAAGGGCCTATTGTAAGACATTAAAATAAAATTAAAAAAAATGTTTCTAATCTTAACAATGCTAGATTTAAAGAAAAAAGAAAACAAAATACAAAGGTAACAACCATTGAGTAATGCTATACTGAGAGTCAACAAATATATGGTCTTGAATTAAAATAGAACCTTAGTATCAAGGAAGTCTCTAATTTTACATTCAGTAACTTCTTCATCATCTTCAGTTCCTAGAGGCTCACTTGAAAATGACAAGTATGGTCTGTTTTTCTCTAAATATTGGGTTTCATTAAAATTGCAAAGATGATCATCCGCAGGTTTGCTCGAAGGATTGCAACTCTATTCAAGCAAATTGATCAGCTCAGAGTTAAAAAATTACTAATCATAAATGGAAACATCTAAAACAGGGGAAGATAAAGCAAACATGACACCTTCGTATCATCAGAAGCTAATAGAGATTCAGATTTTACTGGTGAACCAATCAAAAAATCATCTTCATCTATCAGACACATGTCATCATCATTGTTGTCTGCTCTCTGGTAGGAATCTGCTTTATGATACACAGTTGAGAACTTTATGCTATCTATCTGACAAACATCCTTCAAGCCAGTGCAAGTTGATCCCTGGACAGAATCCAAGCTGCAAAACCAATATGATATTAGTTGATCATCCATGCCCGAAAGAAGTTTCACCAAAAACAGATGTACTTACAAGGTTCTAGAGTTCATTCCATATGTTGCCATCTTATTGCAAGAATCCTGTGATAGGAAAAATAAACAGTTGATGAAAAGCAAGTTATGGTGTGCATCATATATACTCACAGCTTGGACACTAACCCTGATTGAACTGCGTAAGATTGAATGAGATCCATGATATTCAGAGGTGATGAACGGATGCTGCAGATGATAAATAAGGCAGAATCACTACAGTAACTTTGAAGGAAAAGATAAGTAAACAAATTCAAATGAATGTTCCACACTTGGGCTAGTTGTAAATTTAACTGTTATTTATTTTTGTTATAGCTTTTAGCTAACTTCAGCTATTGGTGGATTGATGTATTTTTTAACCAAAATCATGTGTAATAATTCATTCAGTTTATTTTTATTGAAATCAATTAACAAGAGTTCACTTTCTGAGTTCATGAGTTTTCTCTTGTTTACAAAACCTTGATATGCTATTAGCGCACTAAGGAGAAAATTGGTTGTCTTTGGAAAAGACTAGGTTTCAGGAATACGACTTGGTCCTCATACATAAAAATGGACTAAAGCAAAAAGAGGACGAAACCTCACTACTAATAGTGTGACTAAAAAAAGAACTATGATTGTGCTTACCTAACTGAAATAACACACAAAAACAAGGATTTTAACTTGGAAAAACTAGATGTTAATTATTGCAAAACTTATCAAGACTTGGATTTTGCAACTGAGACAATAGATTAAAGGGAGCCATATAAAATATTATGAATAGGATGAGGGGGAAGGTAAATAACCAAAAGTACAAAGAGAAGAAAAATAAGATTTACTACTGATTATATGATTATTGAACCCAGAATCAAGGACCCAGGAGTTCAAAGAGTGAGAGACGCTGACAAAATCATTACCAATTAGAAAGAGGCTTCGAGGTCCCCATACCATTAAAGGAAACTGTTGAAGATTGTTAATGATTTAATGTTAGCAGAAGCAGATTCTACAAGAGCATATTGTGCAAGAACATTTATTACTAGTTATATGGTCGATGACTCTAAAATCAAGGATCCAGGGGCTTAAAGATTGAGAGATGCCGACAAAATCATTACTAATATGTGCAATAGAAGCAATGGACCAAAAGCTTGACAGTCCCCATACTATCAAAAATCACTGAAGATTGTTAGAAGTATAATATCATGAACCCATATCCAAGTTGAGAACTCTGAACCTTCACCTCTCACTTGGGGG
>Ga0099823_1005422_pt1 | contig 12731 bp, 17 predicted proteins | sample CowpearedBW_FD_76831 | JGI IMG/M metagenome (GOLD analysis project Ga0099823, IMG submission 76831) | Root nodule microbial communities of legume samples collected from California, USA - Cow pea red BW | ecosystem: Host-associated > Plants > Roots > Nodule | place: USA: California | collected... | reverse complement strand
AGCTTAATTCGCAACTCAACTTGGCAGCTTACTTACAACTACACCTGCTATCTTTATAACCGATTATAACCATCAAAGTTTTGCAAGTCACTCTTACACTTTACTAGACTTTTATTTTCCGTATGGAGTGTTCCGCAACGAATTCGATCGTGTTGTAACGAAGTTCACTGCGCTGCTTTGTTTTCTTATTTTTGAGTTATCATAGATCTAGATGTTTCTTGAGTTTATTTGTTCTGAACTGTTGAGTGAGATTGTGTTGTGAATTGAGAGTGATGTGACCTGTGTCGCGTGATTTGTGATTGCAGTTGCCGAGCATTGGCATAAATCCGCAGTTCATCACGTTCACGCATGTGACGATGGAGTCCGATAAGTATATATGCGTTCGAGAAACGGCTCCGCAGAATAGTGTGGTTATCGTTGATATGAACATGCCGAATCAGCCCTTGAGGAGGCCTATTACTGCAGATTCCGCTCTTATGAATCCCAATTCCAGAATCCTTGCGTTGAAAGGTTGGATACTAGTTCGTTTTATTCTTCTCATAAATTTGTGACTTCTGTTTGTGGCTAGTAATGTTGTGGATATTCAACTAAAGCCATTTCGGTATTGAGTTGCATTTTTTATGGTATTGTATATATTGGGCATTTTTATTCTTTATATATTTATCATCATTGTGTGAAAATAGCATAGTCTGAACTTGTTTAGGAGTGGAATGCACTTCGTGCATGGTTCAGGACTTAGTTGAACAAGACGGTCTGAGCTAATTTTGGTTTTATGATCCTTACTTTCTTTTCAAGCATTAGTTCTACTAACTAGAGTACCAAATGCGTGTGTCCTTAAGCATCCTGATCATTAGGGGTACGTTATTGGGAAACAGATGCCTTTGCTTGTTTTGCTTGATTCTTATTTACCAATTTACCAATATGATACATGATACTTGAAATTAAAAGATCATGTTCTTAAGTGATATAATTTTATCGAAGAAAACTGTCGTACTTTTGTTTCAGTTCTCACATGCTAAGCGAATATGACTATTAGGGGAAGTCACCAATATGCTATCACTTTGTCCCTATGAGGTTTATTGAAGGTGGACTGATATCATTAGTTGTAATGCTATGGACCTATTAAGTATTTTTTTCCATGATTTATTGTTCAGATAATGTATTTACCATTCACCATTAACCTATGGCCAATTAAACATTGTGATTATATATATTATTCACGATACCATCATTTGACAACCATGAAAGTGGTTGCATATTAAGAAAAAAAAAAGGCCCCTAGAACAAAGGAAAATAGCCAGCGTAAAAAGGGCTCACTGTTCATAGCATTCCAACTATTGGGATAAAATTGAAGGTTTTGTTTGATTACATCACAAGCTTCTGTTTGCATTGCATCTTAGTTAGTATTTACTTTTGGGTTATATTTGCTTATAAGTTGCATCCTTCTCTTGAAGCTCAACTCCAAGGAACAACTCAAGATCACCTACAAATTTTTAACATTGAAATGAAAGCGAAGATGAAATCCTATCAGATGCCTGAGCAGGTAAGTATTATGTTCAAGTATACAAGCACTATTAAATGATGGTTGATAACGAGAGCTTTGTTAATCCTTGTGGAATGCTCCCATTGCACGTGCAGGTGGTCTTTTGGAAATGGATTACCCCCAAGTTGTTGGGTCTTGTGACACAAACCTCTGTATACCATTGGTCAATTGAAGGTAAGAAATTGATAAACTGCAATTCCATTTGAAACTTGGTTTTGTGCTATTATGTTTTTCAGTTTATCCATTGCTGTTCAGCGTAGTTTTGCTCATCTTCAAATGTTTTACTAGGACATTTCTGTGTGATATATGTAACATGTAGGTGACTCAGAACCTGTCAAGATGTTTGAGAGAACAGCAAATTTAGCAAACAATCAAATCATTAATTATCGATGTGATCCTTCAGAAAAATGGTTGGTCTTGATTGGTATTGCTCCAGGTTCCCCTGAGGTATATCTCTAGTTGTCATCTATAACTATATATAAAGGAGATATGTTTTTTTGGTATAAACATTTTGTATGTCCTATTTTACCTTTGTAAATACTACTAATACTCTCCAAATGTCTCTTCCAATAGCACAGCACACCACAATTCACTCACTATTTATTATTGACCACCATTATCCCTTTTTTTTTTTCATTTATTTTAAAAAAGACTATAAAGGCAGAGTTTCTTCTTTTCCCTAGTAGATAGTAACTAGGTTATAATGTTTCTTGTTTTAGTTATTTAGACTTTTTCTTTTTTCTCATATTCATGTATTTATTTTTTAGTTTTTATGTTTCCTTTGGATTTATCTGTGTAAAATCTTGCAACCATTGTGTGATATTAAAATTAAAAAACTAAAGCTATGTTGGACACTTTGTTCTGGGCATGGTATTAAACCTCCTTGATTAAGTGGTCTGGGTTTAACTTTACAACCTTGTTCCTCATAGTTTCAAGCTTTTTAAGGAAAAAAATGGACTTATGTAGTGTCAACACTCCAACTCGAAAGATTCCACTTTGAGGAGGAGTTGAATTTAAAACAATTTACATAGCCTATGCCATTGGGATAGATTGTCCTTGAAAATAATCATTTTCCTTTTTACTAGAATTTGTTGGAGTCTGATCTTTTTTATTTTTTTTGTATGTTGTGTTGTCTATAGAGGCCACAATTGGTTAAAGGAAACATGCAGCTCTTTTCTGTGGATCAACAGCGAAGCCAGGCTCTTGAAGCGCATGCTGCATCATTTGCTCAATTTAAAGTGTGTCTCTTTATGATTCTTTGTTTACTTTCCTACGTTAATTTCATATTTACAAATAAATATTTATATAGCATGTTACTGTCATACAATGTGCTAGAAAAATTAAAGTGCTTTTTGGACAGGTTCCTGGGAATGAAAATCCTTCTACTTTGATTTCTTTTGCTACTAAGACACTTAATGCTGGTCAAATTATATCCAAGTTGCATGTTATTGAGCTGGGTGCTCAGCCAGGTCTGTATAATTTTCTTTAGCACATCTGTCTCTTCAGTATTAATTAATCTGATGGAGAATATTGTTATTAGATAAATCTGACTTAATTTTACTATTTAGTTGCTCTTGTCCCATATCTAATTTCCAAGGTTACTTTTCCTGTTAAATCATAAATCTAAATTTAAACTGGTCATAAACTTTATTGAACCGAAGTTTGGAGAAGAATGACCTTTCTTAAAGATATCCCTAGAGAGGCGCCTTTGTCTTGTTATTCAAAATTCTTCAGCTCAGAATAATGATTTCTTAAACTTCAAGTTGTGGATGGATAACTTTAAGTGATCATGTTTTGCACTAGCAGTATGGAGGAGGTTACTCATTATTGGCAATAGATTCAGTTAATAATAATGAAATATACTGCTTTCTGTTGGAAAATTGGCCATGCTTCAGGGATTACTAATATTTGAATGAATGATTGGAAATCTTGAATAATGTGATGGTGACAGTCTTCTCTTGGATTTTCTATTTAATGATAAGTCAGTGAAGTTGCTGCTGTGATTATTTTCACAAATAAAGGGAGCAACATACTGAAATGAGGGTATTTAAACATGGATAGATATTTTTTATTATAGCTATAAATCATTTGTATAATTTTATCATCTTTGATTTGGTTTATCATCATTCCAGAATTTACCTTACCAATTGCCTTTGCAGGGAAGCCATCGTTTACAAAGAAACAAGCAGACCTTTTCTTTCCCCCAGATTTTGCTGATGATTTTCCAGTTGCCATGCAGGTACAAAGGTTGCTAGAATTGTTCATTTTATAAAACTGTGCAGGTATTTGATTCATAGTTTTCTCTTTTGGCAGATATCCCACAAATACAGTTTGATTTATGTGATTACGAAACTTGGTCTCCTATTTGTCTATGATTTGGAGACTGCTACTGCTGTATATAGGAACAGAATCAGTCCTGATCCTATATTTTTGACATCAGAAGCTACATCAGTTGGAGGCTTTTATGCTATTAACAGGAGAGGCCAGGTGTTATTGGCTACTGTTAATGAGCAAACGATTGTGAATTTTGTCAGTGGTCAAGTATGTATCTGATCATGTTATCACTTTCCTATTGTAAAGGGGAAACAAGGTGACATTTCAATCAATTTCATTTTTTATTGTCACAGCTAAACAATTTGGAGCTAGCGGTTAATCTTGCCAAGCGAGGAAATCTTCCTGGTGCTGAGAAATTGGTATGTCAGTTTTCATATTGAACTTGCTATTTTGTCATTAGGGTGCTTTCAGGACTTAGGATGGTGCTATGAAATTGGATCTCACGTGTTATCTTTGATGGGATTTTATTTAATTGGTAAATGGCAACTTGTTTAATATCTGGTATGGTCGTTCTACTGTACAATGCACAAAGTTTTAAGGGTCTTGGCAATGAGTGTCATAAAGGTATTGATTAATGAATTAGTAAATAAAAAGTTTTCAAAGGAAATTATAGTGTGATTGCTTTGGAAATTAATGAAATCATGGAGAGCATTGATAACAAAATCCCATGAAAAAAATATGCACTTTGGATTCCTTATCCGATTCCATGAGACATTTGTTAGTGTTCTCCTTTAATGAATTTTTACTGATATTTCTCTTCAGCATTTACTTATTTTATTCTAGCTAGTACATATCTTTTTAACAGAATCATCCTTCTGTTGCTGATATTTTATGTATCTCTTTAACACCATCAATCTTTTTATGTAGAAATTTTTTATGCATCTAAAAGATAGATGCATGGGCCAAAGGAGTTTATGTGAGTGACCTGAATTCTGTATGGCCACAAACGTTTCTTCTTTAGTCCTTTACTTTTTTTTCTCTATTAATGAAATCTGCACGCTTATTTTTTTGATAATTTTTTGGTATTGTTTGATTAGAGAGTGTCTTAGCTTCATTTAAACTAGTTTGTTTTTTATTGTCTTTTTTTTGTGTGAATTTTAGTCATTAACATGCCTATTTATTGACATTATAGGTGGTTGAACGATTCCATGAACTGTTTGCCCAAACAAAGTATAAAGAAGCAGCTGAGCTTGCAGCTGAGTCTCCACAAGGAATCCTTCGCACTCCTGATACAGTTGCAAAATTTCAGGTTTGGTGATAAGTTATGGTGCTTGTTTGTCTTTCTGTTCAACAAACTGAATGCCAATCAAACATTCCAGGCATTGTCATGTATTTTTGTTTTCAAAAGTGGGAAAATCCCATTGAATTTGGTTACAACAGAAGAATAGACACACCCATAGCCATCAAATATTCTGTTTGTGCTCTTTCCTCAACAAAATGAACCTAAACATTCATCTTTGCTTGTTTTTATAGATAAAGGATTAAAGAATTTTGAACTGTTTATCCTTTTTCATGGTCAATTAGACTATCATGGGTGAAGTGTCACAATTTGTTCTATGTGGCAGAGTGTTCCTGCGCAAGCTGGGCAAACTCCTCCACTATTGCAGTATTTTGGAACACTTCTGACAAGAGGAAAGCTGAATGCCTTTGAGTCATTAGAATTGTCAAGGCTGGTAGTAAACCAGAACAAGAAAAACCTTTTGGAGAATTGGTTGGCAGAGGACAAGCTTGAATGCAGTGAGGAGCTAGGAGATCTTGTAAAGGTAGGTTGCATTTGAAATTTTGAAATACTTTGAATTGATTGCTTTTCTTATTTTTTTGCTTTTTGTTTCATTCTATTTGATTACCTAATAGTATATTTAATATGAAATGGGATTTTTTTGATAATTTTGATTAATATGTTCAAATGTAGACTGTGGACAATGATCTTGCTTTAAAAATATACATCAAAGCCAGAGCTACTCCAAAAGTTGTCGCTGCTTTTGCTGAGAGAAGGGAATTTGACAAGATTCTAATATACTCTAAGCAGGTAGAGGCTTGTTTATTTATCAAATTATACTGACTTTTGTTCATCAGATTATTTGGTGCTTCTTTTGTTAACTTCTTTGATCTCTGGCCTAGAGTATTTTAATTGGCCGTTATATTAACAACATTTGATATCTTATCTCAGCTTTTACTGGAGCTATTTGTGCCTGATAATTTTCATTACTTTTGGGCTACAGGTTGGTTACACACCTGACTATCTCTTCCTTTTGCAAACAATTCTCCGGACAGATCCTCAGGTATGAGAGTACCCTATGTAGTTCATTTTCACTATTTATGTTGAGCTATTTCTTTGTATTTCCCATTGTCCGCCACTCTGTTAGATAACTGATTATCAAATTATATATTTTCTGAATAGAATCCCTACAACTTTATTTTATTTTTTCCATCTCAATTTACTGAATTTGGTAGTTCTACTAACTAATTCAACAACTCCATTTTTTTCCATTTTGGTTTGTAGGGTGCTGTTAATTTTGCATTAATGATGTCACAAATGGAGGGAGGTTGCCCAGTTGATTACAACACCATAACTGATTTGTTTCTTCAGGTTGTTTATCTACTATGATTAAGTCATTATTTTATTTTTTTTACTGGAAAATGTTAGTTGTTAGATGATTAAGTCATTATTGTGGTGATTAGTAATATAATATTCCTGCTTCACGATCATTGATGTATGAAATGTTTCTTTATGTGGCATTATCTTGATTTCTATGTACAAGCACTCGCCTAGTCCTTTCCTCATTGTTTTAACTATAATTATTTATTATTGATTGACAGTTCATGTATTACCTTCTTTTTGTCCTGTTCAGAGAAATCTGATCCGTGAGGCAACTGCCTTTCTCCTAGATGTTCTGAAACCAAATCTACCAGAACATGGGTTCCTTCAAACCAAGGTGTTGGAGATAAATCTGGTTACTTTCCCTAATGTTGCAGATGCAATTTTGGCTAATGGCATGTTCAGTCATTATGACCGTCCTCGTATTGCGCAACTTTGTGAAAAAGCTGGTCTTTATGTGCGAGCTTTGCAAGTAATGACTCACCAAATGTGTTTTATTCTTACTTTTTTTTTCTTATTTAACCCACTAGCCTCGTCTTTTTATTGACTACATTATTTTTGATGCAGCATTACACAGAGTTGTCAGATATAAAACGTGTGATTGTAAATACACACGCAATTGAGCCACAGGTTTGTGTGCTCCCTTGCTTTTATAGTTTATCTATTGAAACATTGTGCTAGTTTAAAAAATACTGGTGGTTTTTCGGTTCTTGCAGTCACTTGTTGAATTTTTTGGCACTCTATCACGAGAATGGGCATTAGAGTGCATGAAAGACCTATTGCTGGTCAATCTTAGAGGCAACCTACAGATTATTGTGCAGGTATGAAACTATCATTTTCTTCTATAACATGAAATTATTAATATTTGATTGATAACTAAAAAGCTTATTTATATCTGTCTAGGTTGCCAAAGAATATTGTGAACAGTTGGGCATTGATGCTTGCATAAAAATTTTTGAGCAATTCAGATCATATGAGGGGCTGTATTTTTTCCTGGGATCATATTTGAGCTCCAGGTAATTCTTTCATTTTTATAGAACTGTTTTGTCTGGTGGACAAGTGATGCCATCTGTAAAGGGGATATTGTCTCATATCAGCTAATTTCCACCCTTTCCCGCTGAATATGGACAGTGAGGATCCTGACATTCACTTTAAGTACATTGAGGCAGCAGCAAAGACTGGGCAAATCAAAGAGGTTGAGCGTGTGACTAGAGAATCAAGTTTCTATGATGCTGAGAAGACAAAGAACTTTCTAATGGAGGCAAAGCTTCCAGATGCACGTCCTCTGATTAATGTTTGTGACCGATTTGGATTTGTTCCAGATCTAACACACTATCTATACACAAGCAACATGCTTCGCTACATTGAAGGTTATGTTCAGAAGGTATTATAGTTTGCATTTATAATTCAGTAGCCTTTTTATTTCTTGAATACTATCTACTTTCTCTTTTCCAGTGATAAATGTGTGCCTTGCTTTGCTTTGCTTTATAGGTGAACCCAGGGAATGCTCCTTTAGTCGTTGGGCAGCTTTTAGATGATGAGTGTCCAGAAGATTTTATCAAAGGCTTGATTCTCTCTGTTCGTTCCTTACTGCCAGTGGAGCCCCTTGTGGAGGAGTGTGAGAAGAGGTAGTATCGGTTCTCTAATCCTACTCCTTTTTGAGATCACCTTTCTAATTTTTTCTGGTGTCAATTTGTCATGCAGGAATCGGCTTCGTTTGCTCACACAGTTTTTGGAACATCTTGTAAGCGAGGGAAGCCAGGATGTACATGTTCACAATGCACTGGGTAAAATCATCATTGATAGCAACAATAATCCGGAACATTTTCTCACTACCAACCCATACTATGATTCTCGAGTTGTGGGCAAATATTGTGAGAAACGTGATCCCACCTTAGCAGTTGTAGCTTATAGGCGTGGACAATGTGATGATGAACTTATCAATGTGACAAACAAAAATTCATTGTTTAAACTACAAGCAAGGTTTGTGGGTTATATTTATATATTTTTTCTCTAAACAATTATCCTTGGATTCAATGGTTACATGCTTTTATTTGGATTACAGATATGTTGTTGAGAGGATGGATGCTGATCTTTGGGACAAAGTTCTTAACCCTGATAATGCGTACAGAAGGCAACTTATTGATCAGGTTGTATCTACAGCTCTGCCTGAAAGCAAGAGCCCTGAACAAGTATCTGCTGCTGTTAAGGCTTTCATGACTGCTGATCTACCTCATGAATTGATTGAGCTTCTTGAGAAGATTGTCCTTCAGAATTCTGCATTCAGTGGCAACTTTAATCTGCAGAATCTACTTATTTTAACAGCAATAAAGGCTGATCCATCCAGAGTTATGGATTATATTAATAGACTGGATAATTTTGATGGTCCTGCAGTTGGAGAAATGGCTGTTGAGGCTCAATTATTTGAGGAAGCATTTGCAATTTTCAAGAAGTTCAACTTAAATGTCCAGGCAGTCAATGTCTTGTTAGATAATATTCATAGCATTGATAGAGCTGTGGAGTTTGCTTTCCGAGTTGAAGAAGATGCTGTTTGGAGTCAGGTGGCCAAGGCTCAACTAAGGGAAGGACTAGTAAGTGATGCCATCGAGTCCTTTATACGAGCAGACGATACTACACAATTTTTGGATGTTATCCGTGCTGCTGAAGATGCCAATGTTTACCATGACTTGGTGAGATACTTGCTGATGGTTCGGCAGAAGACTAAAGAACCCAAGGTGGACAGTGAGCTCATTTATGCATATGCAAAGATTGATAGGCTCAGTGACATTGAGGAGTTCATTCTTATGCCAAATGTAGCCAATCTTCAAAATGTTGGTGACCGATTGTATGATGAAGAACTATATGAAGCTGCCAAAATCATATTTGCCTTTATATCTAACTGGGCCAAGTTAGCAGTTACACTTGTGAAGTTGAAACAGTTCCAAGGTGCAGTTGATGCAGCAAGGAAAGCTAATAGTGCAAAAACATGGAAGGAAGTTTGCTTTGCCTGTGTTGATGCGGAGGAGTTCCGTTTGGCCCAGATATGTGGGCTTAACATTATTATTCAGGTAAAAAATTGTTGTTTTTGTTTGGCCATTCATTAAGTAAATTTTTAACTGGATTTTTTTTTTTTTTTAGCTGTCATTTGATTCCAAATTGTAAAGGTTGAATAATTTGTTCTTTCAAAATGTATGGGGGAAATAGTATATACTAAAATGTATAAATATGCTGTGACTTGTGGTGATTGGAAGGTTTTGTGACCATTACTTGAGTCTGCTGCTTTCCGATGCTTGTTAACTCAATTTTGATTGTGGATTTGGTAGGTGGATGACTTGGAAGAGGTCAGTGAATATTACCAAAATAGAGGTTGCTTCAACGAGCTAATATCCCTCATGGAGAGTGGTTTAGGATTAGAACGGGCACATATGGGTATCTTCACTGAGTTGGGAGTTCTATATGCTAGATATCGTCCTGAGAAGCTTATGGAACATATCAAACTATTTGCAACCCGGCTCAACATTCCAAAGCTTATAAGAGCTTGTGACGAACAACAACATTGGAAAGAGCTGACCTATTTGTACATTCAATATGACGAGTTTGATAATGCTGCAACAACCATCATGAACCATTCACCTGAAGCATGGGATCATATGCAATTCAAAGATGTTGCTGTCAAAGTTGCTAATGTTGAGTTGTATTACAAGGCCGTTCATTTCTATTTACAAGAACATCCAGATCTTATCAATGATGTTCTGAATGTCCTTGCTCTCCGAGTTGATCATGCACGTGTTGTTGACATCATGCGAAAGGTAGCATTAATACTGGCAACATTTTCACCAGTCGTTTACTCTATAACCTTTTTCTATTTCAATAATGAATGTTTCCCGTGTCGTATTATAGGCTGGTCATCTCCGTCTTGTCAAGCCATACATGGTTGCAGTTCAGAGTAACAATGTGTCTGCTGTTAATGAAGCCCTGAATGAAATATATGTCGAGGAGGAAGACTATGATAGATTGCGCGAGTCAATTGATTTGCATGATAACTTTGACCAAATAGGCCTTGCACAGAAGGTTAGCTGCATTTATCCGGTGTTGACTATTTTCAATTCAATATTAGGAAGCTGATAGATTATCTATTATTATCTGAAATACAGATTGAAAAGCATGAGCTTCTTGAGATGAGGCGTGTTGCTGCTTACATTTACAAGAAGGCAGGTAGATGGAAGCAGTCCATTGCATTGTCTAAAAAGGATAACCTTTACAAAGATGCCATGGAGACAGCCTCACAATCTGGTGACCGTGAACTTGCTGAGGAGTTGCTTGTTTATTTCATTGATCAGGTACCAAATTCAATTTCAACGGCATATAATCCTTTCTTTAGCAACATTTCGTTCGACATGTTTTATTTAAAGACTAAGATACTAAGTTATTATGCTTTCGTTATCTATATTGACACTTGCAGTACTCACCGCATCATATGCAGTTCCTAAAAGTTATTGGCAATTAGTACTGTTACTGATTTTTTTTAAGCTTAAACTCAACTTAGTCTGCCAGTTTGATGTTAAGAGTTTTGTTATCAACGCTCACTTTCTGAAGAGTTTTATTCTGAGTGAGGTCAATATAGTGTAATATTTTTCTCTACATGCGTATGCAGGGAAAGAAAGAATGTTTTGCCTCGTGTCTATTCGTTTGCTATGATTTGATCCGGGCAGACATTGCTCTCGAGTTGGCCTGGATGAACAACATGATTGACTTTGCCTTCCCATATCTCTTGCAGGTTTGTATTCCTTTTGTGCTGCTTATTTATTACTTAAATATACATTGACCTGTATGTCTTTTTCATTGTGTTATCTTGTGCTTTCTTTAACTGTCTTCTTTTTAATGTTGTAGTTTATCCGTGAGTACACTGGCAAAGTTGATGAACTGGTGAAGGACAAAATTGAAGCTCAGAACCAAGTGAAGGCTAAAGAGCAAGAAGAGAAGGAAGTAATTGCACAACAGGTAACTAGTTTCTCCATTTTGTTTCCTGCTTTAGTTGGTATTTTCTATCTCCTTGATGATCATTTATTGAACATTCTTATTTGATTGAACTCTATGATATGAATACCCATATTGCAGAATATGTATGCTCAGTTGTTGCCTCTTGCTTTGCCGGCACCACCAATGCCTGGAATGGGAGGAGGCTTTGTCCCTCCCCCTCCAATGGGTGGATTGGGGATGCCTCCAATGCCTCCTTTCGGTATGCCACCCATGGGCAGTAGCTACTGACAGGAAAGCGGGGCCTTGAACTCAGGTGTATACAGAGAGCAACGTAGCAGCTTGGTTGTTTTCAAACATTTTCTTCTGGGATTTTAATGCAGTATTCTTTCCTTGCTTCTATTGGAGGAGGTTCTAGTCAAAATAATTTCGAGTTTCTGTTCGGGGGTTTGTGTCATATTTTTGTAATATTTTTTTTATAGTTGAGGCATTTTTTGGGCTGCTCTTACGAGCTAGCCGAGGATTTTCTGTATGTAGCCATTTTTCTTGTATTAAATGATGTCCAAAGTATAATACGAAATAGACCGACTTTGACTTCTAGCTCATGTTTTTCATGGATTTGTTCCACTTTTCCTTGTGATGGAAGCTACCTGATTGAAGCTGGTTGGCATGCTGTTTGTTGTCTGCATCTTATCTTCTTTAAAATGCGTGTTTTGTTACCACTTGATTTCAGGTTTGATCTTGGTTTTGAATTGGTACGAATTTGTTGTACTGTTTTTCATTTGTTTTACAATATCTACAGTACTATTTACTGCTCTTTTTCTCTTTTTTTATTCAGCAAGTACTATTTACTGCACCATCCCTCGCACCCCACAGCTTTTAGGGCATAAAATGTGATTGTAAGTTTTCATGAATAGTATATTTCGTTGTGCATAGTATACTGATAGATGAAATGTGGTATTATAGTTCGTTATGTGTATTATATTTCGTTAATTTTTTAAATATTCTGTTATACATGGTTGGTGATCCTAATGTAGGCGTCTAATCATTAGGATAGCTAAACTATGCGAATCTATAAAACAATCTTCAGACAACGTAATCTAAGAACCTTGAAAAATAAACTGGAGAAATTTATTTAAAAATTTAACTTAAGCAAAAAGTAAAATATGTGTATCATTTACTTTTTGAACTTTTAAACCACGACACTTGTAGTATTTTTGTGAAAGGTAAATTTTTTTAAGGATGTGTTGCATCGGGTTTAAGTTTTTTTTTTTTTTT
>Ga0099823_1005416_pt1 | contig 12734 bp, 6 predicted proteins | sample CowpearedBW_FD_76831 | JGI IMG/M metagenome (GOLD analysis project Ga0099823, IMG submission 76831) | Root nodule microbial communities of legume samples collected from California, USA - Cow pea red BW | ecosystem: Host-associated > Plants > Roots > Nodule | place: USA: California | collected... | reverse complement strand
GGTTAGTTTTGAAGTTGTATTTTCACAATCATCTTTTAAGGATGATGCTTTGTGATCTTTCATGTGACCAATTTTATTCAAATTTTATATTATGATGTGTCTCATGATGGTGTAATTCCAAATATCCATTAATGAATCATTTTCATCCTTAATAATGCATTATTTCTTTTTATGAGACATTACATCACTTAAGAGGTTAATATTTTTACTTTTCATGACTTTTGATGCCACGATGGTCCAAGACATAATATTTGAGCGTCTCATCATTTCATGCAAAATACTAAACATTTGAAGCATTTTAGTTGTCTTACATTCAAATATCACTCTCACTTTATTTGTTTCAATCACGTTCTACTTTTCCAACTTTTATGAGAGTCTTTTTTTGTTTCCCTTCTCTACTCGTCATTTCCTTTGTTGTTCATTGTCATTTTTGTTTAGGTATGTCCCCAATGGCTTCTTTTTCTTTTTTTTTATTTTTCTACTTTTTCTTCTTTTCATGATTCCTTAAAAAAAAAAAAAACCCTCTAGTAAGTAAAAAGGTTGTTGGCATTAGAGACAAATAATCTTTGAGTTATATAGACTCTTTTTCTCTGTAGGGTGACATTGAAAAGTTTCTCCTCTTCCCCTTTTTGTTGCAAACATGGTGGTTCCCATTGCGATGCCGACTAGGACAAACATGATTGACTCTTTGAGCATGAAAAAATGAAAGACTTCTTCTTAAAAGGTACGAGGCAAATATACTCAAGAGAAAATGGAAAGACAAAATTTCCAAAATCCTTAATCCCAAGTATTTTTTAATTTAGGAAAGCAAATAGGAAAGAAACTTTTAAGAGGACATGTATGCTCTTAAACTCTTCTTCTCGAAATGTACACTAGTGCGAAATCAACATTCTATGACGACTTATTATGCCAATTCTAATCCATCCAGCATAATAAGTCACGTATAATGCCAGCTATCAATAGAACAACCATAGAAATCGATGTGATGACAATTTCATAATAAAGTAGTAGACTTTCTATACCAATTGTAGCTATAAATGACATAGAAAGTTGGTGCAGTGACAATTTTGTAATAAAGAAAAGACTTTTTATACCAGTTCTAACTATAATTGTACCGCACCTAGGCGACCTAACATAACTATAACAGCAAAATCCGCCTACATAACCCCCAGGAATATGAATAGTTACCAGATAAATCAAACGGACGAGAATAGGCGGCCTTAACCGTCTACTGTAGAAGAGGAAACGAGAACTTGACGACCTTTGTAGACTTAAACATTACTAGCAAGGCTTCTAAAGCCCACAATAATCGAGCTAGGGGTCCTAGGCTTGGCCCAAGCCCACTTACGACCCAAACAAAGGCCCAGCCTATGACGTGGCCAGACATAATTAATAAGCTATAAATACGCATGAACCCCAGCAATTAAAGGTATGCATTCATTAATCCCTTAATCACGAGATTTGACTTTTCTGAGAATTCTTTGCTGACTTGAGCATCAGAGTCTTCTTCGTAGGTAACCCCTCTTGGGTCCAAACCGGTCCAAGCCAAGACACCAGCAGATAGCATATGCCAGCCAGAAGGAAGCCTACTAAGGAGATTATGGATTGAGGTAAGGTGACATTTATGTCTGACATCTCTTATTTGTTCTCCGCAGGAACAATAATCAACATAGTAAGTGAGAAGGTGACAATTTTTGTAATATAGAAATCAACAATTTCCAAATTAGCATGCAATCAACACTTAGAAAAACACCTAGGCATGAACCAAGTAACCTATTCACCCACATCAAAACACTAATTAACTAAAACGAAACCAACGTAGGTTAGTGTTAGGTGGGATCAACAAGTAGTAGCTTCAGGAAGCCTCACATTAACTTGCTCTTCATCTTCCAAAGTTCCATTTAATTGTAAAAAAATTACAATATTAGACTAGGCAAGAATTGAACCTATAACCTATATATTTAAAACAAATATTATGACCAACTAAGCTACTACAACAACTTTAATAAATCTAACTTAGTAAAATAAATATAATTCTACACCTTTAACCTATTCCATAATTATTAAAAATAATTCTAATAAATGTACTAGGTGAAAATCAAACTTATGACCTTCATTGCCAACAAGTTCTAGCCAATTGAGCTACCTCATTTTCTTATAAAATAATAAAATAAAATATGTTACTTCATCTCTTGAATTTCATTTTAATAAATAAAATTAATTTTCCTATGTCTTACGTAGGCCCTAGCATTTTCACTTAGTTTATTGGGGAACCTTAGCTATTTGATAAGAAATCCATGTGAACCAGTTAAATAACCTTCACTCACTAGGAATAAAAATTTGTACTTCCTCCTTTAAAACCTACCCAAGTGGTAAAGGATCAAGTGTAAATGAAAAATAAAAGAGAAGAAGAGAAAAATAAAGAAAAAGTAGAAAAAGAAAAGTCCACCTATGTCCAAACTAGTGAAATAACATATTCCAAGCATTTAAGTAGAAAACACAAGACTTCTAATTGTCCTAGCAAAAGAGTCGTAATCTTAAAAGGAGAAGACTTGTGTGTCAATCAAAATAAGGTTTGTCTTAATTATTTCTTTAAAGAAGAAAAACAACACCAATATAAACCTTGTGTTGAAAAGGAAATATCTTCAAAATTATATGGATACAACATAAGGCGAACAATGAATTAAGTAATAAAAGGTGTATGGACAATGGGAGTTGTTGACATAAGTAGCCTAGATGGTGTGTTACTTGAAGATTTGATGAAACTTTGAAGAAGGAACTTGAAGCCATTGCCTTGGAACCATGTCTACATTGATGAAAACACGAAGATTTGATGTTACTCAAGTTGATCAAGCCTTATATGCCTGCCCTCTATATGGATCAATCATGGAGAAAACAAGCTTGAAGATTGTAATTCACTTTGTAGACCATTTAGCATTAATTAGATGTATAGGGTTTTTATTGTGTCTTTTAATTTGTTGAAATATTTTTCAATAGGTTAAATGGTGTCTTTAAATCTGTTGAATGTATTTTTAACAGATTAAAATGTTAGATGTAGTAGTCTAAACTAAGACTTATTCAATTAGTTGATTTGTTTTTTAATCGATTGATTTCATTTAAGTTAAGTGAAATCAACCGATTGATTTGAAAATTAACTTGTTGAATTTCATAACAGTTTGACTATAAGTGTTGTATTTTTCGAAAGAGAGGTAGAAAGACCATTTTTTAGCGCGAAATCATTTTGGAAACCTGGAAATTTTCTCTCTTTCGTGATCATACAGATTGCAGCTAGTGAAGATTGATCTTGGATCAATTCATAGAGCATTTTGCTTGGTGTTTGAAGCTTGGAGAAGGTGGTTGTTGTAGAGAGGGCTATGCTACCACTGAGGTTTGATCTTTCTTAAGCTTTGTGTGTGTGCCTGATGGTTTTCCCAGTCTGCAAGAGGTGTCTTGCTGTGCTGGACTGATTCTTGTGTGATTCAAGAGTCTTTTGTGTGTACTTTTGCATATTTTGAAAGTGTAAGGGTGCAAAATTTGTAAATCTTTTGAAATAGTGCAATGTCAGGCTCGGTTGCCTTGACAAACTAGATGTACCTCAGGTTTGAGTGAACCAATATAAAAATCTTGTGCATTACTCTTTTCTCTAACCCTTCTCTCTTGTTTTGCAATTTAAAGTTTAAATAATTGTGATAAAAACCATCTTTTTTGACATTCTTGGGTGTTTTAGCATTATTTGTAGCATTGATCATGTTTGTATACTCATTGGAACCTATCTTGACCGATCTTTTACATTGATCTTGCTTTAAATCACAAATATGCATTTCTGCATTTTCCCCAGTATTTTAGTCAACTGCTTTTGTGATTCAATCAATTGATTATACTAGTACTGCATCTGTTTAATAAAATCAATCGACTAACTTTATTTTTGATCAGTTAAAAGTGTCCAGTCTAGAAGTGTTTGCATCCTTACTTGTTTGTTGGGTTGATTCAATTAAATACAATTTTAAGCCATTAAATTTACCTTATTTTTTAACTAGCCAATTCAACCCCCCTTCTTGACATTTCAACCATTTCAAAACTTATAGGAGCCACATTCTTTGGATATCTGTCAACGTAACACTTTTTTGGTGTTTTTTGTAGGATGGTGTTTGATCCTGGAGAGGGAAGATAAAACATGACAAATAAAAATGGTTGTTGTGATGGAGAAACATGTAGATCCGAGACAGATCCTTCTAAAAAGGGAGAGGATGATGGCAAACACCCTAACCATGGCCAGTGCACACAAAAAATGTGAGTCTTAGTTGTTAAGTGGGCCAAGCTCTTATTTTCTTGGGCCAAGATTATTTGTAAATATTAGAATAGGATTATTTTGGACCTTCTATTATAAGCCAAATAGTATAGGATTATATTTAGATCTTATATTAGGGCCATGATTTGGGCTTAGGCCGTGTAATGTAGTTTTGGGTCTAGTGGAGTAGGCTTTGGTTTGTGCCTTGAAAGGAGATGAAAAGATTGAGGTTTCTTAACCTAAGAGGAGCGCATACTTGCCTTGCAAGTCCCCTCCTTGTACACTACATGGTGTGGAAAGTGTGAATTGCTTAGGTGGGAAGTCACACTAGAATCATGTTTCTTTTACCTCCAAATTTCAAGAGTTTGAATTCAAATATGGCTCTCCTTTTGAAAACCATTCTAAGGTTATTTTGGCCTATAAATAAAGGCTTTTACTATTGTAATTTTTAAGCTTGATTTTTAGTAATGAAATGTTACCCATTTTTTGTGTCATTCACTTGCTTGAGCGCACCTCAGAATAGTTCCTCTTTAAGATTACTTTTGTTTCCTTTCCTAAGAGTTGACCTCACCTCCCTCTAGGAATTCTAAACACCATGTCCATCACCATTCAAAGCTTACATAACTTCGATCCATCAATGGATACTCCATCTTGCACTAAAGACTTCAAGGAGCTAGGAGGAAGGCTATCACCTTTCCTGCTAAAATATTATGTGATGTAATGAACCAAAAAAATTTCTTTTTGTGAATGCTTGAGCATGGTTTATCTATTTTTTGTTGTTGTTTACTAGTGGCTCCTTCTTTATTAAATCAACATAATCTCAATGAATGTTGGTTATGTTCCATGCAGATACTCGAAGATGAACTTTAAGCAATGAAGAATTATATAGAATGTAATTTGTTTGAATGAGAAGGTAAGATTTTTATTTCCCTCGATTGATGCATTATTTTCCTTCTTATTGTCCATTTTTCTAAGTTTTCATGATTTTAGTATCACAAGCCTTCTTCATATTGGTCCTTTGTCCTCCAGCTTTTGTTTTGGAGTACTTTAGGCTGTGATATGTTTCAAGAATTTTTAGGTGATTATAGAAATTGTATTTCGTAGGGAATATTTTTTAAATTATATTTTAAGGTTTACTTGGTTATTGGTTTGGTACATGCGTATGTTAATGAGGTATAATTTACTTAAACTTATTGTATTGCTATTATAAAATTACTAAATTAATTATATTCTTTATTGATTGCTACACAAGATGTTCAAATTGGTGTATTGTCTCCAAATGAGGTAGCACGATCAAGTGGTGGAAGAAAAACAATTTAGGGTTGGGTTTAAATGTAGAATTGTATTATGATTTGACAATGACTTTTAATATTGTCTTTTTTATGTTTGAATATTTGAACTCTTGGACACTTTGAAATTGTTGAATAATCAATGCAACACATTTTTTGTTCATTTTTTTTATACTTTCATATATTTTTTAATTTATGATTTTTTATATAATTTAAATTGTCATTATTAAATTAAAAATTATATTGTTTGGTTGTTTGAATATGTGAATTGATCTATTTCATGTTTCTAGAATTTCACTTTTGATCTCTAATCTTGTTTTCAAAATCACGTGTTTTGGATTCTAAACTTCCAATTTTATTTATACAAGGAAAACTCTAAATACTAAATACAATCTAGTATGTTTCATAGAAAAGTCAATCTTGCTTGTTCTCTATATTAAAATTTAGAAATAAATTTACTACTTTCTTTTTATTTCATTAGATACAAAGAACATTAAGGTACTCTAATTCATGTACAAAATATAGTTCTATATATATTTGAGTAATGGATGAATGGGGTGTATTTACTATTAACAGTATAAATAATTAAAAGTTAAATATGTTTCTTACCAGAAAAACTCTAAATATTAAATTCAATCTAGTATGTTTTATTGAAAAGTCAATCTTGATTGTGCTCTATATTAAGAAATTTAGAAATAACTATAGTATTTTCTTATTTCATTAGATACAAAGAAGAATAAGGTACTATAATCCATGTACAAAATATAGTTCTATTTGGAGTAATGGATGGATGGGGTGTATTCACTATTAAGAATAAATAATTAAAAGTTAAATATGTTTTTGGTCATTTAACTTTGAGTGAAGATTGGAATTAGTCAATCTTCGAAATTTTGGACCAATTTAGTCTCTCATCTTTAGAAATGCATGAATTTAGTCCTTTTAACCAAATTGTTTTAAGTTTATTTGACATTTCAAACACGTTTCTCAACTAATATTGAAGTGGAAATGTGTCAAACGGTGTAAACAACTCATGCTATCAGAAACACATTTGAAACGTCAAATAAACTCAATAAAATTTGGTTAAAAGCACTAAATTCATGCATTTCTAAAGTTTGGAAACTAAATTGGGTTAAAGTTTAAAAAATGGACTAATTCTAATTTTCACTAGTTAAGAGACCAAACACATATTTAGTCCAATAATTAATAGCTGCCATAACAAAAAAGAAAAAACTACCCCTACACACATTGAAGATCACACTTTAACAATACATATCAATCACCTTATAACATTAGCATTTCTTGAATCTCAATATATTGCAAGAGCAACTGCATGAGAGAATCCAACTCCCAAAAAGCCTTTATTTGTAGTGTCCTTGTTTTAGCAATACAAGTGTATTGTTATAGTCTTTATTAGCAAAGGAACAAGCAAGAATGGTCCTGACCTATTCTTATAATTAACATAATTTATGAAACTTATATATATATATATATATACTACACTTTTCCATCAATCATAAGTGATTTGTAACCTACTTTGTTTCTTATAAAGGTTCCTCTACAAACCTTAATCTAAACAAAAAAAACATAATCATTATATTTAAAACTTTATATCCTTTAACACCGAGACCCACCTATACATTATATTTCTCCCCATTTGTGGTTAGAATTTCTTCAAGCAATGGGACTACTACTCCGTTTGATATGTATATTTGCTTCCTCGAAGCTTAATACTTGATATTTTATTTCATGACAACACTGCATCAAATTTTGTTGCTTCGAGGTTCCAGATCTTCAACATAACCTCCCTACATTATGTCTGGAGAAGCGTTTTTAACCAGATTCACGCCATATAATTTGCTTCTAGCTACTAATTACCCTGGTTTAAATGCCCTATGTGCCTACCACCAAAATGAAAGACAAAGTGCAACAACACCATTAGAGGACACCTTTTCCTAGAAGACATTATATATTTAGAATGCAAGATGTTAAATTGAAATCATTATGGAATATTGCTTTTAATTTGATCTTGTGTATGAATGTAATAACTCAAGACTACACTACAAAAAAGGCATTTAACGAGGGTTATTTAGCGGAGATTAATATAACCTTAGCAATGGATTAACCTAATCGAGGTTTTTAAAACCTCCGTTAAATTCCAAAGATTTAGTGTTAAACCTTTATAAAATAGTGTAGGTTTTCAAAACATCGTTAGATTACGAATGTTTAACTTTAAACCTCCAAAAAATAGTATAGATATTTAAAACCTCCATTAAATTACAAATGTTTAGTGTTAAACCTCTAAAAAGTAGTGTAGGTTTTTAAAACCGTCATTAAATTACAAAGATTTAGTTTTAAACCTCCAAAAAATAGTCTAGGTTTCTTTCAAACTCTAGGAAATGTATATAATTATTGCTTATAATCTTTTCTGTCAATTTATTTCTATGAAAATATATGTAATATTCCCTAAAAATTATTTATTGAAAAATACATGTAGATTATTTTTTTTTAAAAAATCCTTCCGCAATTAATTCACGTGGATTTTCTTATATAAAATTATCCTAAAGTAATTATACTTAGTATGATTTATTTTTTAATGATTAAATTAAGTATTATTATCAAATTACAGAAATGGTGTTTTATGTTTATCATAATTTTTATTTTAAAAAATATTAAAGTAATTTATAATAAAAAATAATTTGCAGCAAACTAAATATCCCTTTTTTTCAAATTATAAGACATTTTTCCTCTCAGATCTGTCAAACGCTGTCCTTTTTCTTCTTCAACTACCTCACACAACCATGACACAATATTTTTCGCACCTCCTAGCAATGATCTTCAATCTTCATACGAATTTTGATTTCTCTTTTGCTTTTGGCAATATCATTCTTCTCGTTCTTTCGCTCTTGGCATACAAGTTTGAATTTTGATCTCAATGGTTCACTATCTTTTAGGTTTTTGTTTGCACTTCATTTTCTCTTCTTGCTCTCTCTCCCCTCTCATATTCTCTCTCCGTGGTTCACATTATTATTGTCATTTTCACATGTTATCGAAATGGTTCTAGCATTTTATTATTAATTGCTATTTTATTTTTACAGGTTCTAGTGTTCTGTCATTTTAGAGGTTCTACAATTTTCATAGGTAGGTTTTCTTACTTTTTCTTTGATTTTCATTTCTAGTTGTGGTTTAATTATATTTATTTTTTTGTGTAACTCTCTCGCAGACATATTCTAATCCTTTGCACAACAATCCTTGTGCTAATTTTATAGGTTAACTTTTTTGGTGTCTTCTAACAATGTAAAAGTTAGTGAGAGGGGGAAGTAACGTTGTAATCTGCAAAAAGAATTGTAGTTGTATGGTGGTGAGAGTTGGAAAAGGAGGTTATATTATATATTTTAGTGCTATAACTAGAGGTGGCTAAGTGGATAGTAAGAAACTTTTGCAAATTAAAAGTTCAATACAAAATTTCTAAAATCTTGCAAAAACAATTTGTGTTGAGCATCATCATAAGATTTTATAAAGGATAATGGTTGATCTTGCCTTTATGAATAATTTTGAAAGTGGATAACTTTTCTAACCTGATGCATCGAGCTAGAAAAAACTTTGAAAGTGGATAACTTTACTAACCTGATGCACTTTGCTTGCTTTGGATCTTGCATTCCGTGGAAGTGCATCCAAAGCTCTTAAATATTAGGTTAGCAGAGTGTAAAGGTTGAATCTTAAAAGTCACATAGCTAAGTTATTCTGACTCTAAACCATTAAACTACGCAGTGCATAATACATTTTGTTGAAGATTGAATCGCTTTTCCAGTTACTATATGTTAGCTATGACTTTTCAATTTCGCCCACCAATTTGCAATTCAAGTTTCCAATCAAAAGAATATATACTTTATAAACGCATTTATGAGTGTGAATGGTTTAGTAACTATGTGCATTTTTTATTTGACTAATCATCTTCAATGAAAATTACATTATATAGATTTAATGTTCTCGTGATGATTCAGTAGAGGTCGATTATCTTGTAGAACTAGTTTATGTAGAAAAAACACTAAAAAAATATGCAATAATATTAAATTCAGTATGCAATTCCCAGAGAGCAGTTAAGAAATAATTAAATATATAAGTTACTCCAAGTTTCCAACATATGAGTGTTTTTTGTATGCAGTTTTTCTTTACAAACCCATTGGTGTGTGTCCTCTCTAGTCTGCCTGTACTCTTCAGAGAGGATGATGAGCATGTTCAAGCCAACGAACAAATCATGTAAGTATTTTTTAGCTATAAAGGTTTCAACAATGGGTTTAGTAATTTTAATACACATATAGATATCCCTTTTTTGTTACATAAGTCTACATGTATATGTGACAATGATTATGTATCTCGTATTTTCATAGTGAGAGTGAGCTATATGGGTAAATTCTGTTTACAAGTACATGAACTCTAAAATCTAAGAGGCCATAGAGCATATTGTATTCTAAAGAGGTATTAAAACCATATGCTTTAAGTCTTCTTGCTAGTGAATATTGAAAATTTGAGATTTCCCACTCTCATGCTTGATGGAGTTAGATTCAAATTATTGGTTATTCTTAGTAGATGAAATGTGATTGGGGAAAACATTGCAAGTAATTCACTGCCTAAAATTAAATTATTTCTCCTCTGAAAGAATAAAACACGGATTATTGTACTTGAGTAGTTACGAGACGACATCATGTTTTCTTGTTCCAGTCAACTAACATAATTTATCAAATACACCCGTATTAGCCTACCCTTAATTAGACAAAGCAAAATTTCCTATTAATTACAATTTACAGAAACATAACTCTCACTCTAAAAAAGTCAATTATAAAGAGACTAATTAATTTTACAAAATTGTTTGCACTTGGAATTATACCACCATCTACAGAAAAAAAAAATAGTATCAATGTTATTTATTAGTAAGACTTGATAGATAGACTAAGAGAAAATTAATAGTTTGGTGAAAAGGTTCTTTCTCAACTAGGAAACTTGTCTCATTTTGAAATATCTTTCTTTGTCAACACCTTCATACAATTGTTTAATTATTATATCATTAGTTACATTTTTCTATTCTTATATCATTAGTTACATTTTTCTATTCTTATGTCATTAGTTACATTTTTATTTATTTATTAAATATATTTTTGTTCTCATAAAGAAACTGTTCTTAATGGATTTGGATAAGTCTTGGATTGATTTGCCTCAAAATACACAACAATACATGGATAGATTTAATAAATTTATGGACTTTGCATTTGCTAATAAGAGCGTTGAGGGTAACATAATTTGTCCATGTCCAAAATGCAATCTTAACAAATGGCAAACATGAGGAGCAACATATGAACACTTAATTCTTCATCCTTTTCCAAAAGGGTATACATTTTCGCTTCTACATGTTGAGAGAAATTATGTACAACATAAGATTTCAACACCTCCAATTTTCCAATCGAATGAGGATAAAGGTTTTGCTAATGATCCCATATGTGGCATGATTAATAGAGTTGTCAAAATGGGTAACCCGACCTGGCTCTACCCACCACGGTTCTGATCAAGGAAGTGTGCCAACTAATACAACAAGTTCTGGACAGGAGGAAAATCATATGTGATAGTTGAAGAATATAATATAATGTGGAAGTTAATTGAATTATTTTATGTTTTGAGAACCATTACAGTACTTCATGATAGTTTTTCCAAGTTTTTGCTGATTAATATTGTACTTGAATTTGTATATTTGTTATACTTTGATATACATTTAGTCATCTATAAATAATTTGTCAATTTGGGGAGATTATGGTGGATTCACACAATGAGAATTAAGTATAGGATTAAGAACATGTCAGAACTTATGCTTAAGACTTTAAGCTTATTTGCATGTTGGATAATATACTATTTTCTTGATACTGAAAACTCAGAGAAGTCTTTCTTCCAACACTTGTGTTGTTTAGATTACATGTTGGTACCTTTGATTTGAATTTTAAGTTGTTTATAATTTGAATTTGGATTAAGTGAAAGAGTCGTTGGTATCAAATTTTAATGTCATTGATGTAATTACATACGGATTTTTTTTGTATGTAATTTACATACGGATTATTTCGTATGTAATAAATAAGTATGTATTTTGGCTGAATTACATACAGATTATTCTGTATGTAATTTACATATGGATTATACCGTATGTAATTCATCTAGAATTACATACGGGATAATCCATATGTAATTTTCTACGAATTGTATTATCTATAGATAATTTCGTAAGTAATATTACATAATTCTGTATGTAATATTACATACGGATTTTATTTCGTATGTAATCTGTAGGTAATATCTAATTACATACGAATTTTATACATTACATATGATTTTTGTCCATAGAAAAAAGTGATTTTTTTTGTGGTGTTCATAAAATATAGATTAAAAAAATATAATAAATGTAAATAATTGTGGTTGAAAAAAATATATATGAATACATAAATGGTAAATGAGTAAAAAAATAATATTAAAATTTAAAAATCTATGGTACTTTATGAAGGTTTTGAAACCTATGGTATTTTACGAGGTTCTAAAGTCCATGGTATTTTACGGGGGTTTTGAAACCCGTGGTATTTTATGGGGGTTCTGAAACATATGGTATTTTGTGGAGGTTCTGAAACCCATAGTATTTTATGAAGGTTTCAAAACCCACAATATTTTACCGAAGTTTCAAAACCCACGGTAACTAACCGGGGTTTTAAACTCACAAAACATAACAGAGGTTTTAAAACCTCCATTAAATACAAGACGATAAAAAAACTCTTCTATTGATTCGTGCTTCCTGGGGTTCGTAAAAACCCCAACTAACACATTCTCCAGGGATGGCTTAGCAGGGGAAATTGAAACTCCAGGTAAAGAACTTAGTGGAGGTTTTAACCTTAGGTAATGTGAAAATAAACCTCCACTAGAATCATTTTTTCTTGTAGTGCTAGGAGTATAATTTGAGTTAGAAATGATATATCGATGTTATAACTTGCAAAATGAGGTATACTATACCGGTGTATAGAGAGGACCTGGTCATTTCTAAAAAAAATCATAGAAACGAAGGAACCCACCAATTCATTATAAAAATATGTGTCCTATTTCATTTACTATTTTTATTTTATTTGATATCTAGT
>Ga0099823_1005413_pt1 | contig 12736 bp, 5 predicted proteins | sample CowpearedBW_FD_76831 | JGI IMG/M metagenome (GOLD analysis project Ga0099823, IMG submission 76831) | Root nodule microbial communities of legume samples collected from California, USA - Cow pea red BW | ecosystem: Host-associated > Plants > Roots > Nodule | place: USA: California | collected... | reverse complement strand
ATATATATATATTTTCTGACATTTATTTTGGATTCAATTTTGTAGATGTCAAAGTCTGCACCTTCTGATCAATCCAGAATCAACATTCTTGATCCTAAAGATGTGAGTAAGAATAATTCAAATTTGTAGGTCTAACTGCATGGTGCATAATGTACAATTATTCTCTGAACTATTTCCGTGTAAATCTATGATTCTATATGGGAATTTCCCGTGGCCTGTTATTGGTTGATGCTTAAGGAAGCAATTGTAGTTTTTATATGATGAATAAATTTATATCTCAACATTAGTTTAGTTTTATAGGCAGTAGCGTTCAACTATAAAATATTGAATTTATGGGTATACGTTTTTTGTTTCTAAATGACTGTATGATTATGGTTGTAAGTTGATAGGTATACATGTTGTCATTGTAAATCCTCATCTTGATCAAGAGTTAATTCTACAACTGTGGGACAAAGTTGAAAAAACTTTAGAGATTAACCTGTACAGTGACTTTGGATGGAAAGGTAATGGGGTAAAAACTAAGCAGTTATCTTTCAGGCAAATTTTATGATGACTTCTCGTTAGCATTTGTTTTAGAAGGTATATCTCGGAGGACTGAGACAATATGATGGGTATGATGATTGATGACTGGGGGGGTTGTGCTTGGCTCATGGGAGATGTGGTTTGGACCACACTGATCTTTAATTCTTGGTTTCATACTCTTGTGGTTTAATTTCTGTTTTATTTTACTTTTCCTAACGTTTGTCTTATCTTTTTTAGGATATTCCTCTTTATTTTGACCTCTCCCTTGCTAATGATTTTATTTATAATTTATATAAAAATGGAAATGTAAATAATCATCAACCAAATTTACTATGTCTATATGATGCAATAGATATGAAAGACAGATTGCATTTTGATTGTGTTTAATAGTTTTGTAAGGTAGTAGAATAGCATACTTGATTGATAGTTAGCCCATTATATTCTCTTGTCCATTATTTTTCAAAAGTCTAATAACATAAATTGCATATGCATCATTTGATGAAATTTGAACTGCTAGATCTTGTTACTTACTACTATTGCTCTTTGTTTGTCCTCTTAGAAGAAAAAAGATGTTATTGTCTGTTCTTTTAGGAGAGCATAATTGCTATCTTTTAGAAAGTGGATTTTAAACCTATTTCAACCTTGTAAGGTGAGGTTTGCATTCACTAATATAATTTATTCATCTATTTAGTTGATGTAATATCTCCTACATTATCCTATCAATTGTGCTTTTGCCTTCACCTAATTTTTAAATATTTTTATCATACGACAGAGAAGAGCGGAGGTAGTGTTAGAGAAATAAATGGTAGAGATAAGAAAGATAAAGATAAATGGAGGAGGTAATGACACATGTTTTTGGGACACTAGCATAGGTTAGGATTTATGAATAATTTAGAGGTTTAGTTTCAAATCTTTTAAATGATGTGAACAAATAAATCATGGAGACTTACATTAGAAACAGTGAGGTTCTTACTCACAAAAATAAAAGGAGAATCAAATTTCTTTTTTAATTTCTCATTGAGATAGATCTACAGCATTATCGAGTCTTGGGTTAAAATTGCTTATTTGTTTGAAGTTACTCTTATACGGACATGACTTCTATTTTATATGATTATGTGTATTTAATTTGTGATGAACCTTGGTGTGATGGCATAGTTGTTGCCGTGTGACCTAGATTATGGGGCATAAGTCTGTATCTACCTCCCTATATCCCCACTTGGTGAGAATACTGAATATTTTTGCTGTCCTTACTTCTTTGACTAGGCTTCCCTACTAGGTGTGCTTAATTTTCAATCTTTGTGGTCACCTGTACTCAATGAACTGTTGCTTGCAACTTACCTATTAATATTTGATAAATTTAACAATGAACATAAGTGTTCTATCTGTCCTTAAATTTAGTTTGCCTTTGCTTGCTCTTGACCGAGTTTACTTATTTTATTTTGTAGCTTATAGCGAACAAGATCAAACGTTGCAAAACTGATTCATTTCCAAGGTTAGTAATGACAATATTACTATATGATTATGCTGATATTGATTCCCAGAGCTAGTCTATAAATGCTTTCTTTTTTTTGTCATTTACCTATTTTTTATAAATCCTTCTTTTTGATGTGCACTTTACGACAAATCTTACAGCTTGGAATTTGACAACTCTGAGAGGCCTGAATGTAACAATCTTCTTTCCATATACCAGCTTGTTTCAGGAAAGACGAAAGAGGTCAGATATACTATATGTATATATATATTTATTTATTTTTGCATTGATAATTATAATTTTTTCTGTTATCAATATGTTCTCAGTGGTTCTGAATCTACTTAGTTCAATTAATTTTTCTATTTTTCCATGTGTCATTTTTTATTTTCTTTATGATTTTACGTTTACTGTGTGAAATGTGAAGTGTGTTTTTGGTCTTTTTAAAGTAAAAAAGTTGGCCTAAAAGAAGCAAGTGACACATGGCAGAATCACCTTATGCTTAGCTTGGGTTATTGTAAATTTTATCCACTAAACAGTCATAGTGGCTATTGGTACTGAGATTGCTTATGGGATTAGACATTGCCCTTTATTGTAAGCTGCTTCTTTCTTTCTGGATGAACTTCTATTTCATTTCAAAAAAAAAACAACAAAGCCTTTTCTCACTCGATGTAATACATACATCAAACCATGCCATTGTCTTCTACTTCTATTAAAATCCCAAATTTTGAAAAGGCCATCAAATGAAGGTTTATTTGTGGGGTGGTTGAAAAATGAGGCCTGTGCTATATAAACTAAAAGGATATAGCAAGGTCTATTTTGCTAATATTAGCATTTGATATGGAAAGTGAGGGTCTGGGTTGTTTGGTGGTGGTCGTGGTGGTGCTTAGTATTTGGGGGTTGATGGTGGGTGTTGAGACATGTTGGTGAGTTGGCACAATGTTGACTTTAGTTTCTTGTTTCTTAGACTGGGGCTCCTTCAGAGAATTACTCTCCATGTGGTCCATTGGTGATTTGCCACCTAAACCCTGAAGTTTATACCCTTTCTTCAGCATAAATAAGATCAGCAAGTCTTTGTTATTGAAATACTAGAGATATCAGGCTAATGGGAAGCCGCAAAATAGTTCACTAGGATGGTCTGTTATATGCTTGAGGAACATATATCTGTTCTTAAATTCATGATAATGAACTAGTCTTTCTGAAATTATGGCATTAATATGAGTATCTTCATCAACATATTGCTGCCAACTGAGAATAACTCTAGGGCATTAATTTGTAAAATAATTCTTTCTAATCTGCCAACCAAAAATTAGTTGATGAGGTGCTGCTGAACTTTTATGTATGTAGAAAATTCCTATTTAAATATCCAACTTTTAATTTGTTTAAATTAATCCCCAATCATGTAGTAATTCCTGATTTTCTAATTCGTCAATTCTATTTGAAACTCATTCTTTATGCAGGAAGTTGTTCAGGAAATCCAAAATATGAACTGGGGAACTTTCAAAACCATTTTGACCGATGCCTTGATTGATCACTTACATCCCATTCAGGTTTCATATAGTAAATTACTTTTTTGTGAAGAATGCCTTGATTGTTTTCTCTAAAGTGCTCTTTTTGTTAGTCAGCATTTCTAATTACTAAGCTGGCATAAGTATGCTTGATAAGTAGTATTTAATTACTTGTAAAAAGCTGAATATTAAAATATTGATTTTTACGTTTGTATTTATTTGATCATATTATAATAAGTTTTGTTTGGATGGTTTTGTACTAAAAAACTAGACACATATCCCACATGTAAGCAAAACACAACCAATTCAATTTCCATTCTCCCTAAGAAAATGATTAGGCGGGAAAGAATCTATAAAATCGTGACATCCAAAACCGGGACAGTTTTATGTCATAATATAAATATGGATATGGATTACAAATAAAGTAACCATGCAATATCATTTTATTATAACAAGTGGGGAGAGAGTATTATTGTAAAGTAGTTCTGAACTGCCAAATCTACAAAATGACATTCAACAAGAGTAACAAATATTTTAAGGGTAAAATGATTTTGGTCTCAAAATATCTTGAAATTAGTCACTATAAATATTTTATGATTTTTGTCTCTACAAACAGACGTTTTTAGTCCCTCCTCACGAGGGACCACAACCACATCACTTATGGTAAATGTATGAGCTAAAAATGCAACTAAAACTGAATTTCAAGATATTTTAGGAGATAAAGAATAGAAATCTCCCAAATATTCATTTTCTGCTGGAATGTGTTTTCAGCATACAAGAGACACGTCATTTCATTTTTTTACTGCCCAAACAATCAACTAACTGTTTAAAGAGAGAAATTTTGAGGTCAAGTATTATATAAGCTCAGAATTATATTTGAAACAGTTATCCAAACACAACCTTAGTGTTATACGGAAAAAAGTCAGTTCATAACTTAATAGTTAATTACTTATTTTCTTTGGAGATTAGTAAGCTAACAATGTTTAAAGTTGCTTTGTTTTGCATTGGATTGCTAGTTTCTTGAGCTTTAGTAGGCCACCAGCTTATCTACTATTCCATTTATTATCTGCTTTACGGGATTTCTTTTCTTCCTAAAGTTGGTCCCTTATATTTTACTTATTAGTGAGCATGGATCTGCGTTATCACTCCTTTTCCTTTTTCCTCCAATTTTGACAGGTTCGCTATGAAGAAATCATGTCCGATTCAGGTTATTTAGATGAAGTATTGGCACAAGGTGCTAGAAATGCAGCAGAAATAGCAGATACCACACTTGATAATGTTTATCAAGCAATGGGATTTTTTAGGAGACAATGATTGATACCGGCGAGACAGCAACTTAAAAGCTAACTTATGGACGATTCATGACCGGCTTCAAGATTTTTGGCGTAATCTATTGAACGTCTACTTGGCTACTGGAAGTTGAAATATTATTTTTTTAAATAATATTTGATATAAAGCCTAAAGGTCTTATAAGTTCTTGATGAAATTAGTTATTGCCTTCATTTTATTTTATTTTTTCTATCTCTTCCATTATTTACTTGTATTTTATAGTGAATTCAAATTGTCTTTGATGGAATCATGACTTAGTCATCTTAACTCTATTCTCATCAAGTTCTCATGATGATTGATAACTGCGCAACCCCTTTTAGCTCCGTAATTGGATCTTTATTTTACTAACCATCTGGGATAACTTCCATGTGTGCTTAGCAAATGCATTGGACAACCTCTTCTTTTTGAACCTATTTCTAGGAAGATGATACTTAGAAAACAAGTTTCCTTAAAGGAAATAGTTACATGAGAAATCTGAGAGCGGCATATTTTTGTTGACCAGTACAATAAGCATGCATGCCCTTATGAAACTGGTGAAATGTGGAAGCAACATTTGGCAGAGGGTTTAATGAGGCCACACCGGCATTCTTATCAACATCGAATACTGCAAGGGAGAATATTAAATCCTCCAATCAGTTATATTTTTCATCTAGAACATTTTTGTTTGTTTGATGTACAGCAAGGAGTGTTTTTTTTTTGGATAAAGACATGAAGGAATGTTGTGATGCACCACAGAATTAGTTCGATGCATAGTTGTGATTGTGATGGGGCATCTTCAGAAACCATTGGAGAGAAGAAGTGCAAATTAATGACTATGGCATTGTAAAATGCAAAATGTGTGCTAGGTTTTGTTCTCTTTCTTATGGGCACCAAAGAATAAATGATGTGTCTCTTATCAGAAACAGCACGCTGTGTAGGTGGGATGAACTGTATAAGGACATGCTAGGGTCCACCATTGGACTATTTAAAGTGAGATTCTCGAATGAAAATAATAATAAAAAAAAAATTGTGTCATGTTTATGCTAATTCAGTTCTTATGTGGGGACGGTTATATGCGCCTTTAAAGATCAACCATTATATGATTCATGTATACCACAAACTTCGATTTATTTATCAAATATGATTAATTTGCTTTTTTTTTTATTTCAAGTAAACTGATTTTTTTTTATTCTATTATGTTTTAATGATATCTGTTTTTTTTTTTTATTTAATGTAGTATTTAAAATTAATTTAATTAATTGAATAAATGAAAAAATAAGTAAATAAAGAAAGAAAAGTTCAAGTAATTTATATTAGTAAAAATTGGAGAAAATTAAAAATGATGTATTATTCTGTTATTTATTTGCTCATTCTATTAAATTTTTTATATTACTTAAGAATTATATTTAATTTTCTTATATTTAATTTTTTAGTTATTCGTTCAATTAATACAAATAATTATATTCAATTAAGCTAATTAAAATATTAAAAATAATTACAATATTAATACATTATTTATTTTATTAAATTCTTGAATTATTTTAAACTCTTAAAAAGTAAAAAAATAAAATTATGAAAAATTATTTAAAAAAATGTAACGGAAGGTTTTATAAGTATGCTGACTTCACTCCAAGAAAAACTGACCCAACTGAAATAATCTTACAAAACACAATTTCAAATTTTTTTAAATGAAGTGGTTATTCCGAAGACTTCACTTTATTCTATAATATTTTAAAACTTCAACCTGCGAAAATACAAAATAAACTAATTGGTAAATTAACCGCAACCTTCATGCAATTCACGCACATTAAATACATTTTTATGTGCAATTAGACTCGGAATTTATGCCTTATTTTCAAAACTGGTTTCTAACAAAATATATATAATTTATCATTTCAATAAGCTTTTAAGCTCCGTTTAATTTAATTTCTGGTCATTACAAAAATTGAAATTAACACAGAAAACTAAAAAAGTAATTATTTCTTTGAGGGATATTTTTCCTAAGAAAACTTATAATTGATCATCATGATTTTATGATTGTTTGTGATGATATTTTTATTGCTTCTGAATTATTCATCTTGTTTACCATCTCACTCGACATATTCTGTGAATAGAATAGGGCAAGGTGCTATACTTTGGGAGAAAGTAACTATTAAAGTTCTGTTGTGTGTATTGGTATCGTCCTTAGAATTTAGATAAACAATGCTTCTATAGAAGACGACAACGCGTGATTGTTCCTGTTCTTTTTTAGAAGGACATTGGTATTTTGATATCTAAAACTTTTATATACTCAATTTACATTATCTTTTATTATTTTAATTTTCTTTTTTAAAAATATATATTTTTTATGATTATTTTATTTTAGTTGTCAAACACAAAAATAAGTGATTTTGATTATTTTTTTTAAAATATCATTGAAGTTATAAGTTCCATTTAGATAAGTCATTGATATTTTATGCCAATTAACGTTCTAGCAAGTAGAATATCTTTGGTCTGATAGAGTTTTGTCATTCACAGTGATTTATTCTTAATTTTTTTTCAATAAAAAAAAAACCCGTGAACAATTATTTCATGTAATTAGTTTTTTCCCTTTGGAAGGAGGATTTTATATGACTGATTATTTGAAAATAAAAAATTTAATTCATAAATTAATAAGATTGGTTAGTATTCTGTGCATTTCATTGTCTCATTCTAAAAAAAAAATTAGTTAACTCGATGTAATTTTTTAATTTTATCATAAAAACTAACTGAAACGAAACCTATTTTTAGCAAACTGAAAACATATATAATTAATTTCGAATTTTAATTTTTTAACTTAATTTTTTATATTTGTTAAGAGTAAATTATACCCCCTTAAAAAAATAATATTACACTATCCTCCACTTTTGTGTTATAGCAATATATAATTTGATTTGTTTTAATTGTTATCACAAATCACATTTCTCTCTCTTGAAATAATACATTATTTTTTCTACTTATATTAAAATATATAACGTGTTTTAGTACATAGGATCGATTGGTCACTTATACAAGTCTTTGATGTAATACTTAGTTTCTGTCCTCCAATATCTAGGTTTTTGTTCTTCACTTAAACAAGTTTTCGATGTAACACTTTGTATCTATCTTTCAATGTTTAGGTTTTTGTTCCTCTGAATCCATGGTGGGTAGGTCAAAGCTTGACTGTGATTAAGTCATTCAGATTCAAATGTTGTAGTAATAAATGTCTATTATAAAATATAGGTCAAAAGTAAAAATTAGATTAAATGAAATGAATTTTAAACCGATCAAAGCAGTGCAAAAATAGACTAGATTGACAGAAATAGAATTTTTGTCGACCCCTAATCTTAATAAAGTAGATTAAATTTGATCAACGAAGAAATTATGGATATTTCAAGAAACAATTATGGGAGAAAAATAACATAAAACCTGAATTAGACTGTTTTCAAAGAATGACATAACTTCATACTTAAAATTCTTATAACAAGTTTATGAGCATTTTTTTTCTTAATTTTTTTTATCTTATTTAACATAAGACTTAGATTTATATTTAAATTTTTAATTAGAAATCCATGCATTAATCCGAGAGAAGAAAAATTTACATCTTTACAAGTTTGACAATATAAATAATATTTTTATTATATATTTTTTAAATCAAACTAATGTGAATTAATGAAAATTAGAAAATAAAGTACATTATTATTTACTTGAATTTATCAAAGAGAAGAGAATACATATTTGAAGATAGGATGATAATGTTGATAATTACATATTTCAAAGAAGAATACTTTGATTTTCACTTATTTTAGCTTCACCATGTTGTTTGAAGTAAAGATGAAAATGCTATGGTAGGGTTTGATATTTGAGATAACAGAAACCAAAGTGTGGTGGTCTAATCAAGACACAGATAAAAAATATTGTGGGCCTTCTTCATCCTCTCTTTTTTATATTCTTTCTTTACTATTTTTTTTTTTATCAATCAAAGAATGAATCAAAATATCTCATTTTACATCTGTACTAAGATTCCCCTTTTTTGCTCTTACATCACTCTCATTGTTTTATATTTTACTGATTTTTACAATCTATAAATATATTTTTTGTAGCATTTGTTTTCATGCTATAACATACAATGAATAATTTGTAGGTTTTGGTTAAATTGTTTTCCTTTTTCTTTTTATATAAGTTTGGTTTGATCTCTATACTTGTTTGTATATTTTTCATCTTTTACAAATATAATAATTCTTGAAGTTTTAGAATACCAGCTTATATGAAACATTCACAGTCATCTCTGATATGTTATTAAAAAAATATTTAAATAATCACATACTTTTTTAATAATCCATCAATTACAAAAAACATCAATATTTTTCTAACAATTTAAAAAAGAGTGATTTATAGAATATTTGAAATTTAAATTTTACTATTAATTTTTTTTTGACTAAATATTATAACACTACATTAAAAAAACTCTCATTAACGACCAATTTTAGTGACAAAAAAATTACTAGTCACTATAATGACTAATTTTGATACCAATTTAATAAGTAAAAAATTATTAGTTACTAAAATAGTGTAATAATACAAAATATATAACTGTATTTTTGGAGAAAAGAACTAAAAACCATTTTACACTCTCATCCAATAAAATATCCAATTAATTTTGATAATTACTTAAAACTTTATAATGGCATGAATATAGTGTATTTAAATTATTGGCTTTATTTTAGGGTGGGAGTGGAAATCTATGTAAAGTTTTAGAGGAATGATGATATGTTGATAGAGTAATATTCCTTTTAATTGCATCTTGTCATCTACTACTTTAGAGTGGTCAATTTATAAGAGGAAACAAATAAATTTGTAGTTGCTTTCAAGAGAAGAAATATTATCAGTAAATAATATTCTCTGATTTTTTCCCCTCCCAATCATCACATTGCTATAAATATTAGTTGCCACATTGTTGTAGTTAGCCATTGGAAGAAGTGAAAATCTATATGCTTTCTTGACTCACGTTCTTTTTCTTTGTTTGATTTGATTTTGTGTTGAAAATTTTGATCGGTCTCAAGAAAGGGAGACATGGACAAGACTAAGTTGAGACAACAAGCACTCTTCATACGAACTTCACTCTTTGATGAGGTCTTTAACTTCCCATTTCTTTTTCTTCTATATATTTATTTATTATTCTTTCTTTTATCTTTATCTGTTTCTTCTTTAAACCTAGGTATCTACAAAGTCAACAACTATATTTTTCAAGAAATTATTAATAAATCCATATTGATTAAAGATAACACGATTTTATAATATATAAATAGATACAAAATTTATCTTATAAGCCAATTTTGTAGGGTTAAATTAGACTTAAATTTCATTTCTTAATATGGTATAAAATGTATGAATTTGGACCTATCGTATCATCCACTGTAAAACCATTATTAGACCATCTATTAATATTTAATCTCATGCTCGAAATATATATGTTTTAGTGTGAGAGAGCGTGTTGAAGATATATGTTAACTATAAATAAGACGATTTTATAGTATATAAATAAATGTAAATTTTATCTTACAAGTCGATTTTATAGAATTTGGTTAAGTTTAAAATTCACTTTTCAATGAACAACACACTTTTTATTATTAGTTGTTTTTGTTATAAAACTTTATATTATTAGCTAAAAGTATACATTTAATTTAACTATCAACAACATTTAATAGTTTTCGTAAGAATATATAGGGAAATGTGTACACATAAGTCTATAAAATGTGTCAAATATATATTTAATTTAACTATTACTAAGTAATGCTACAAAATACACACTGTAAAAAGTGTCACAAAATCAAAATGGACATGAAAAGGATTAAATAGATAAACCCTAAACATGTAAATTTTGGTTTTATACATTAATTGATGTTGTTGCAGGGATTCCTTGACGAGCAATTCATTCAGTTAGAAGAACTGCAAGACGATGTTAATCCCAATTTTGTTGAAGAAATTGTGACCCTTTTCTACAGTGACTCAGTAAGACTGATATACAACATAGAAAGAGGACTGTGAGTGGAAATCACTGCAATCAATTATTACATTACTTTTCTCTTCTTCTCCTTATCTAGTGTGCTACTCTACACAGGATGAGTAATCCTCCAAATTTCACCAAGCTAGATGATTACATGCATCAGTTCAAGGGTAGTTGCTCAAGGTGAAGTTCATGCTTCTCATTGTTATAATTTAAGAACATGATTTCAGATTTTCCTTACTTAATGAAGCTGTTTTCTTATTGAAGATATTGTTTCAAATCAAGGGTTTGTACTTACTGTTATAACCATATAGCAGTTTTCCTAAACTGCAATTAAGTGTGACATGTCTTTGAGTTTGGAGACTTTTCTTAATTCATGTCTTAGATTGGGACATCATTGTTTCTCTCCTATATATGCTTTAAAGTAGTAAAAAAAAACCTTCAAGTTTTCATTGACAGCATTGGAGCAAAGAAGGTGAAGACCGAATGTGGCAGATTCAGCGAATACTGCGCAGCAGAAAACTTTGAGGGGTAACTCATATTTACCTCCTTGCTTCTGCTACGATTATTTGCGATGCTTTTTCGCAGTATATAATTTTTATACAGCAATAAAAATACTTTGATCTATTTCTTTAATTTTGCACTAAAAATGAACGTGCATGTAACTAGCAAATCTCTTCTAACCTTTCCTATATGGTTTGATTTATCTGATTATTGCTGCCTTTTTTAAAATTCAATTTTGATTCAATTTAAATCTAATTAAATATACTGGATCTTCAAATTTATTTTAATTAGATTAAAATTTTTTGAACCCAATTTAAAGTGAATTAAATTTATATTGAATCCGTTTTGTCTATTAGTTAAATTCAAATGAGATAATTCTAATATACTTCACAATTAGGTCTACTAAATATAGTTGGACCAACTCAGTTCGACTTGGATCTATATTGATTTATGTCGACTTGCATTTAAGTTACTCGGTTCAAATTTGGTTTGGGTCGCTTCACCTTAGCATCAACCAAAATTGACTTGAGTTAACTTGATCCAAATGACTTGTATTGACCAAGGTCAAAGCCAACTTGGTTCGACATTTGGTCGAGGCTGACTTGATTCGACCATTTGTTAGGACCGACTCGATAAGATCTTTTGTCAAGGTCGACTCAGCTAGACCTTTGATTAATGTCAACTCAGCTAGACCTTTGGCTTGAACTGACTCGGTTAGACCTTAGATCCAAGCTATCTCGGTTCGATCTTCGGGTCGACTCGACTCAATCTTCAGTCTAAATTAACTTGGCTCAACCTTCAACTTAGATCATCTTAGTTCAATCTTTTGGCTTCGCCCGATAGTACTTGACTTTTCAACTCAGGCCAATTCGACTCAACTTTTGATCCAAACCAACTCAACTCGACCTTCAATCTAGAATGACTTATCTTGATCTTTTACTCAAACAAACCTGACTCTACCTAGGCCTACAGGGCTTGATCTTCCTTGGGTCGACTTTACTTGATCTTGAATTCATACCGACATGGTTCGGTTTGGTCTTTAACCATCTTAGATGCATCTTAATCTTAGAATTTTAAAATCCAAAATATATCCAACCTAAATTCAATTCAAATCCAATTCAAATATATCTAAAATATAAATTTAGATTTGGAATAAATTCATTTAAACTTAAAATAATATAAATTTGGGTTATTGTGAATCGAATTTCAATTTTTTTTTACCACCCTAATAAGAATACCCTTTTCAGATGCTTCAGGACTTTCCAACAGATTAATGTAGAGTATACGACTTTGAAGAAGAAGCTCCAGACTTACTTTCAGGTATCAATCACTTTTAGTGTCATTTTTTGATGATGCTATTCCCTTTGATCGCGCGCGCGCACACACGTGTGTGTATATATATATATATATATATATATATAT
>Ga0099823_1005398_pt1 | contig 12745 bp, 9 predicted proteins | sample CowpearedBW_FD_76831 | JGI IMG/M metagenome (GOLD analysis project Ga0099823, IMG submission 76831) | Root nodule microbial communities of legume samples collected from California, USA - Cow pea red BW | ecosystem: Host-associated > Plants > Roots > Nodule | place: USA: California | collected... | reverse complement strand
TTGAAAGTTATTATAAAATAATATCTATTGATTTATTTATTTAATAAAAAATCATATTAAGTTGTAAAATAAAATGAATATTTTTATAGTTGGTAGCAATTAATATATTTTTAATTATTTAATTCAAGACTAAAATTATACTTAAAAAAATTATTTAAATGCAAATATAATAACACGTAGATGTTAAAGTAAAAATTACTATTAAGTTAAAGAAGATATTAAAACAAATCATACTCGCATATTTATCTCATAAAAAACATTATCTCCACCACAAAAGAATATAAAAAGATACAATATTTCATCAAAATTAATAAATAAAAAAACTATATATCCTTAAAATAAAAAACAAGGCTCAAAAACATCGTTATTATTCGGTTTGACTTCATGGTTTAGATTTTGGTCAAGTCATATCATTTTAGACAGAATGTCACGTCATGTATTTTTATAAGTAATGATATAAGTATATCTTTTATTTATAGTTATCTTTTAATTATTTTGTTTCTTTTCTACTATTTTATATAAACACCCTTATATTTTCTTAGATTAAATTATTTCAGAAGTTAGGATTTTATATAAACACACTTATATTTTCTTAGATTAAATTATTTTAGAGATTTTCACTGTCACATTGTCTCTATCATATAATATAGTGTCAAACTTATATTTTCTTAGATTAAATCATTTCAAATATTTTCACTGTCACATTATATTATCTACATAATATAATGTCATGTGATAATTTTGTTTTCTAAAAATTATAATATTATAAAAAAATTATAAAAAATTAAAATAACATATGCTGACATATACCACATAGTTAATACTGTTATTGTATTAATAATAAAGATAACTTGTAATGAATTTTTTAAAATAAAAACTTAATTAAATCAAATAAAAATAAAAAGTATCTATTGAAATTTCGTTACAAAAATAAAAGTTTCTAAAATTAAAAACTTCTAAAATGATTCAACCATTTTCTTTTTCTTATGATCTCCGTACATTTCTCAAGTGTTTATCAATATTTTAGATATCCATAAATTATTATTAAATTTTTATCAGCATCCCCCACACCAAGAACCAAGGAACAAAAGAGTACAAGGGAAGATTAAAAACTTATCAATATTTATTTGACCCAATAGAAAAGTGCAAATAATATTTTGAATATAGAAAAAAAATTTGGCAATAATCAATAGATTATAAATTTTTATCAATTTGTTATTGTTTCCTTACCATAAATATCTTCTACTGTTGCTAAAACTTAGTTTAAGAATAACACATTTTCACTTATCACAAATCCCATTTATATTTAAAAAATTGGAAAAACATACACAGGAACTAAAAATATGATACTGCAGTCACCAGTGCTACACTGCAAGTGAGATTTCCATCCAATTCACATCTTCAAGAACAATGTTACATTACATTACTACTATAAACAATGGGAAGTATGCACTATAATATTTCAATTGAAGATTGACCAATTCTGAAACATTTGACAAAAACATATATTAAATTAAAGATTTGAAGCGATCTATTCTAATATACAATGAGAAATAGTTTTATGTTAACCATAAAATAAGGGTATTAACCAGCATGATATAAGATATTCAAACCATTCCCACGATAAGGAATGGTTACCTCATCAATACCTGACATTCTTTAATTAACCAATATCGATTTTCTTTAGTTCAAAGATGCTTCTGATGCAATGACACTTTTATTAAATTGACAGACAACACCAATCCAAAATCCAATATAATAGTAAAATTTATAGCATCAAAACTGACTTTAGAAAAACCAGAATGGACAAGCATCCGATTGATTAAAAACATAACTTGAATTTGGATGTAGGAACAATACTCATTCTCCGAAAACAACTCAACATAACGTTTGACAACTTCCTCCAGGTCTCAGTTTCTCCCATGGTTTCTAACATAGGAGTTGCGTGCTAACAATTTCTGGCTGGAAGTGAACCGATCACCCTGCAAAAACCATACGTCAAGCAGATGAATCTTCCACATCCAACAAGACACTATAATCTAGCATGCTGCACCATTAAATTGCAAGCCTTACTACAGAATAAAAAATGATTATCTTTACGATAAAATTAAGATCTCTTTACATTAAAACACAGACATTATTTACAATAAATTATAAATAACTACATACATACATTAAAACACAGACAAAGGTCAGGTGTATATTATATTTTAATGAGGTTGAATTAGAAAAAGTGGCATAGTAAAAACGAGGTTAACTTCTGGCTGGATAAATAATCAACTATTCCTATAGTCGATTGGCTTGGGATTCCTAATCACTTGCAAAATAAGTTGGAAGCCAAGTTGGCACTTTATATCTGATAGATCTTGGTCTATTCCTGATGCTAAGGTGACCTTCCTAATCACTTACACAATACCCTTTATTGGGAGTTTTTATTCTTATTCTATAAAATGTTCCCAATATTTGTGATTTTTTTTTAATTTAATTTGATATAAATGAACCATAACTACTTAGTCCTATTCCTAAAAGCTTTATCCCTAAATAACATATCCAAACTGGAGGTCACTATTGAAGAATTTATATATTCCAATTCTTTATTTTTTTTTTCTTGTATGCAAATAATTAAACAGTCCAAGTAATAAAAACCCAAGTTTCACTTAGATCCCAATTCCAATACGATCCCCATGCCTCATTAGCCCCTCTCAGTGTCGCAATCTCTGTTCTAATCTTACATCAGTTTGATACTGAGGACTATCTTTCATGGAATGGTTCTGCTGATGGCATTCTCAGTCTCAAAAACTGCTGATGGAATGTACAGCACTGGTTTGGAGCAAATTTATTCCTCCTCCTTTCCCTTTTCTTGTTATCATAATAGGTTGCCTACAGAAGATAGCTGTTTCTTGTGTCATCTTTGGGGTGGTGCTGCGGAAACTGTTCAACACTTGCTCTTTTTATACACATTTTCTAAACATCCCTGGGCCTGGCTTACCAGCTCTTTCCAGTGCCATTTTTTCTGATTCCATCTCTTCCTTTCTTTGTTTCTTGCAAGGATGCTGGAGTGCTCAAGCCAAGACTGTAATACAGGTCTCTTTGGTGTCATAATATATCAATAACCAGAACAAGATCTGCTTTGATAACCCACATACAATCTCATGAAAAATTAAAAGCTTAATTTATCGAGGTCAATCGGGCAGGTAACTGTTCTACTGGTTGTATGTAACGTGCAACTGGTCACTATTCTTAAAAGTTTTGTAGTAGATACATCCTAGGAAGACTGCATTATGTTCCGTTTCTTTGCCTCCTCTCCCTGTCATCGGTTCAAATGTAACACTGATTGGGCAGCTATAGACACTCCTGGTGTATCTGGTTGTGGGGGAATATTTAGAGATCATCATGCTTTTATTGTGGGTTGTTTTTCATATGCTGGTGGTCATAATGCCTTTATATGCAGATGAGATGGGAGTGATTCCTGACATGGAAGTTGTTGTCCCCACAGGCTATACTAATCTTCGGATTGAGTGTAATTCTCATCTAGATTCAAGCTTTGGTTCAATACTGCTATTATTCCTTGAGATCTTCGTAATAGATGGCTGGATTGTTTTGTAAATAGTAATATTTTTTTTCCTTTTTCACACTTTTTTAGGGTAATCATCTATGTATCGACAAACTTGCTGAGTCTGGCATTAGATCTCAGGATTGTACTTGGTGGGATAATGTTTCTAGCTCCACTTGTCCAGAGTTTTATAGGGTTATAGGTTGTGGGTCAGGTGTGTTATCCCCAACTTTTTTTCTTGTACTTTTCCTCCTGTTTATGATATTCGAAGTACTGCATATGATTGATGTTTGTGGTGCCGACATAGTAATGCCTAAGGACCTCACTTTTTAAAACAAAAACATGCATACGGAAGAGACTTTGATCAGCATTAAATCCCACCTTAGTTGCTTAGGCGAAGAACTTGTCTTGGCTCTCTACCTTATGACATGAGCTCTGAAAATTCTAGGTTTCTCAGGAAGCTCACAACTCACTGTTGAGGCAAATAATTCTTCGCAGAAATTTTGAAATTTGTTTCTTTATATCCTCTTATTTCGCATCACTTTCACTTCACCATATAACAGAGAATTTCAACTTGCAAAAATTTTCTTTCTCTTGAACCAAGAATAGAATAGAATTTATAACTTGCAGAGTCATTTTTTAAACACAAATCCAAGGAATGTTTTATTTTTGAAAATGGGAAACACTCCAGTCAAAATATGAACATCTAAATATAATGTTCTCCATGAAATCAATTACAATAGGACTGAAACAACCAGAACAAACCTTGCACATAGATGCTGCCGATTCTGATTCAAAAGTTTGGAGAGGTAGATGTCCAAGAGACTGGAAAGAGTCCAGGGCATCTAAAGTCAGCTGCCAGCCACAAAGAGCCACGCTACCCACACCAGAACTGGAGCAGGGATTATCACAACCAGCAGCAGCAACATCCCCATTCACCCAAGGACAGTGATCATTATGTAATTTGATTGGATCAAATTCAACACCTCCATTACTGATGTCTCTGTATGGAATCCCTGATCATTATAGCCAAGTGCATTAGTTAATGAAAAAACGAAGAGCTGTCAGGATGGGGCAAGCAAGCAACGGTGTAAGGTTCAGAAAAAATATTCAGTAATCAGTAAAATAAGAAACATTGTTGTGAAAGAACATCTTGGTAAAAAGTAGAAAAATTGGGTACAATTCATCAGCAGTAATTTAATTCAGAAAATGATTAGAAATGGTTTGTATAAATTGGGTAAAGTCATCTAAAAATTAATCAATAAGAGATTTGATAGTTACTATTGAGTGACCACCATGAGACCAGACATTGGTAAGTTGAAAATATTACCTGAATAAGAAACTCGTGTATATATTGTAAGAGAAGAAAATCCATAATGGAAGTACCCATGGCTGTGAATATGTAACCCAATCAATGTCTACATGTCTACTATGCTCACTATTAACAGTTTTCGCAGACATAGTGAGTATAAAATTTGGGTGTGTGGATTTCAGATGAATGGGATGGGGGAGGAAGTAGAAAGGAAAAGGAGGTCTGCTCTAACAGGAGGGAGTGGGGTTGAGAGATTCCAACACCTAAATTGGGGGTAGGATACAGAAGCAAAACTAATAATATTTAAAATAATATTACAACAGTAGTATCTTAGATTTCCTTTCAACAGTCAGGGGGGCTCAAATCTTATTGATCTCCACACCTTTTGGTTGTTCAAGTAGCAAGGATTAGTTCCTTTTAAGTAAAATCTCAGATACGATCTTGTGAATAAAGAAAATAAATTTTGGGAGAACATTCCTCCCTGCAACAGGTTCATTTAACTAAGATAGGGTAGGCTTAATGCAACTTCCCATTTCCAAGGGCTTCCAACCCAAAAAAAAAAAAAAACTTTTGGAGGGAAAACATCCAAAAATACTAACAATATTTTTCAAAACATAAATATCTCTTGTAATAACTCCTCTTTGTTTTCACTTAAGCATTTGGCTGGAGGGGAAACAACTAAGGCGACAGATTTGGTTCCCAACCAACAAAGAATTCCCTCTCTTTTTGAAGGTAAAATCCCCTCCCTTCACATTTCGCCACAGCCCCACCCCCCAAGCTCTATCTGAAAGTTATTTCTCCCAGCACAATAATCACACAAATTGAGATAAGGCATTCTGATATTGTTTATATGTTTGTAATTGACCTCAGATAGTTCAATTTCCAAATAACTTTGCACAATTGAGTATAAATGAATACATAACAAGAGAAAGTGATAAATATATTAGTATTACAATGACACTATTCAAAATTCAAAGGTAACAGATTTATACCATTACACAAAATATTGGCAACCCAAAAATCCTTTAAGAAAAAAATATTGGAAGCCATTACAGGTTAGGCAGAAGCTTAGCGGACAAAACAAATACAATATATACCATATAGATAATTAAAAAAAATGCAGATATATAATAGTAATGCAAAAATAATGAAAAACAACCATATAATTAATAAATATATCTTGTCTAGAAATTCTGATAACAATTAAATCAAATCAAAACACCACCAAATTCAAGGTTCAGACTTAAAACAAAAAGGAAACATAAGATAAATGTCCTAAATTTCTAATTATCTTTTAGATGCTTTAGAATTGCCCTACTCAGTTGCCATTGGGGATGCTGGAAAAAAGGTGATGAAATGTTTCAGATATTCAGAGTATAATTATTGAGTGGAAAAGAACAAGAAAAGAATTCAGGGAGGGTGGGTGGCACTAGATGAAGAGGAAATAGAAAGTGAAAAATTGAGAGGACTTGTACTCAGAGGTGGCTGCGGAAGCAGGACATCGCTGCGCTGGAACCCAAGGAGACTGCAGATGCGTGAATGAAGTGCAGTGCATGAGTCAGAGGAGGCTGTCAGTGAGGTGCTTGAGGCTAGTTGGGGTGCATTAGGTTTTGTTTTCTGATGTAATTGTTTGGGTTTGGATCCAGGTTGTATGGCCCAACTCTTTTTTTCTTAAAAAAATAACTAATGTGCTTACCCAATATACATTAGTTCAGAAATAGAAACAGAAGAGAGAGAAAACAGTAGGGCTTTAAAAGGCTCAACTCAGGTCGGTTCACCTTGACCTGAGGCTTGCACAGCTCCAAACTAACATTCCATGACCCAAGGTAGCTGCTATGAGCAGCCATGGCCATTTTCAATAATGTTGGACTTTACCGGTGACATTGAGCATCAGAAGGGAAAAGTATATCTAATGTTAAAGAGGAAAAAGAAAGAACCTATTAAAATAGATAAATAATCAGACATACCCATAACATCTGTATTTAAATGGCCTGATTCATGATATGCTCCATCATCAATGTGAGATGCCTTCCCAGTCTGAGTAACTTCTTCCTTGGATACTTCATAGGCAGAACAAACAACAGCATTACAAGAAAGGGACGGATGGGCACCATTGTCAGGGTCTATCATCTGCATGCTACAACTGGTCTTCTCACCACTCTCAACAGATTCAACCTTGGTTGAAGCTATAATTTTTGAGCCACTATCAGCCCTTGCTATAGATTGAGACACCACGGCTTGACTATCCCCTTGAGGATCTTCCCGACTCATCTCCTCAGGCACAAAATCCCCAGTATGTCCATGATAAGGCTCAAATTCACCAGGTGGACCCTGATTTTCAATCACTTCAGCAATTGGTTCAACATCACCTAAACTATCACCTCTATGAACTGAGACATCAGTCCCATGGATTTCAGCCTCATGACTTGCACCCATGCCCACACTTCCCCCACTAATACCAAAACTAGGTCCATCTCTAGCATGTGCTGTCAGTATCTCTGTGTTCAAAACTTCCCCACAAGCATTTGAACTGCTAACACCTGCCTCCCCTCCTGCCCTTTCTAAAAGTGGTTGGAAACAAGCACTTTGCTGTGCTTGATAGCTGCTATTTAGCTCTGATGCTTCGTTCAAATCAACAGAAGGGAAATTGACATCATTAGCATCCACAGGAAAATTTTCAACACTTTCCATTGATTCATCATCTGAACTGTGATAAACTGTATTCATTGCAATAATAGAAGATGCTTGAGCAGAATCTCTGGTAGACATAACACCAATGGCATGATCCCTTTCTGGGTTAGACTGGTTATGGATGTTTGCATCCAGTTCTATTTGAATACCCAATGAATGGCTAGGTGCAACGTCAGAAGAATTTCTTAATGGAAACTGGAATGTTTCCAATAGATTAGTATGACGGGCACGCTTTGAAGGGCCAGCTGAATACAGTTGACTACCAGTGACTTCATTATTATCACGGTCAGCCACAGTTTTTTCAACACTGTCTGCCTGTTGCACATTTAGATGTGGCCTGTCAGCAGTGATTCCACCATCATCCATTTTGCGTTTGCTTGCAGTGGGGCCTTGTGATTCGTAAGAAGCTGTCTGGTCTCCAACCTCACTTCCAGAAGGCCGTCCAATCATCAGATGTTTTCCTTCCCCAGCATCTTGCACATGACCTGAGGTTGATGTCAAGTTTATTGGTGAAGAGGATGGCCCACTAGCCATCCTAAGACTTAAATCTAAACTTTTATTGGATACAAGTTGTCTTTTATCAGATGTCGTAGCCTCATCACGGTCTCCAATCCTCTCTTTTTCAACACCATCAGCAGCAGCCCATTCATTGATACCACTAGCTGCACTTATTCCTCGAGTTGATGCTATTTTCTTGCTTGTTTGAGGTGTATCAATCCCACAGGGTGTCAAATGAACTGGTCGTGGAGCTGTCAAGAAATCCCATACTCTAACTGTAGCCCCACATAAACTACAATCTAACAATGGTGACCTAGACTCACAATTAAACTCTGAACCCAGTACATCATTGTCCCCGGTATCTTTCCTTGAAGAAGTTGAAAACTCTCTCTTGCTTGGAGCAGGATCAGCAGCAGAGCCTTTGGCTGGACCAGAGCTATACCCATTTTTTGCAGATTCAGCGGATTGTTCTTCACAGTCAAGCACGTTAGGAAGCCACCGTGGCTCCCATCCACAAAGACTTATGAGCTTTTGAGCCTATTGCAGTGGAAAATTAATAAAAGGATGTACAAATAAATAAAATTGGACAAATTGGCATAAAATATACTCCAATAAATAATTAAGACAAAACAACATATCTTAAAAATATCTTACATAAGAATATGGATGACAGGCCTGTTCTCCAGTTATGCCTGTTCCAGAAGCATTTTCTGCTCTGCAGCCCAATTCTCCAGCTGTCTGAATTTGCAATTGAGCAAGTAAACGATCAATTTGAGGGCTATGTGTAATCCGCATAAGCTCAATTGCAGATGAAGATACGATTGGGAGGGAATAAAACTGCAAGAGTCCATCACACCTATCCTTAAAACCACCAATTAGAGCTGAAGGTGAAGTAGGAGGGAACTGCACCAAGCTTTCGGGACAGCTATTGCCTCTCCAAGGACAGGTGACTTTGTGTCCTTTATCAAGCTGTTCAGAAAACTCTTCACTGGAGCCATCAGCTTCATCAAATACATGAGAAACAATAAGCAAGGCCCAGAAAGAAGCATTGAATTAAGTGGTATAAAAGGGCTTGTTTTTGAATTATCCAGAAGATTAAAACATAATGAAGTACGACGTTTATTAATTGAAATTGAATATTGAATTGAATATTAACTATAATTGACACCACAAAAGGTTCAAACTACACATTGCAAATACCATCTACATCATACTCTTAACACAAAAATGGCAAAATAACAATCTCTAATACAATTTATCTAGTAGAAGTTCCAATGTCCAACAAACTTCCATATAACCATGTAACCCCATAGAAGTCTTAGAATTTGGGCTTGGAACCTCATTTAACCCCACAAAAAATCAAATTGAAAGCTTAGGATTGTCCAAGCTTCACAAGTTCTATTTAAAACATGTAACAAGTCACCCGTTTTCTCACCCATTAAGAGTGAGTTACAAAATAAATCACTCTCACCGTTTGTTCAAAAGCACCAAATGAAATTTTTGGGCTTTAGGATATAGCGTCTTTCTCATGGTATTGTATTGAAAAGAGAACCCTGTATTATGTGTCTCCATGAATCAGTATTTTTCCATTAAAATATCCCTAGGTAACTTCCCGAGGAAAATGAAAAATTGATAAATTATTATGAGCTCTTCCATGCAGTTATGCGAATTAACTTTCAGAAGAGGTACGTCACACTTTAGACAACAACCAAAAATAATGCACTGCGACTAGTTGCCGAAATCACACCACCCAAGACACAAAATAAGCATACATAAATTGCATCACATTTCCTACAAAAGTTACCAAAACACTTCACCTCAGGCGAAACCCAAAAAATAACACATCCAACAATCTACATTATCAAGGTATACACATCCTGAGCAGACCTTTGAGTTGGAAATAGCAGAATCAACAATCCCCATCCCCCATCATTAAAAAGCAAAAACCAAAAGAAAAAATACATTACAATTATAGATTCACCTTCAAAAGATGAAGCTGAAGACACGGCAAAATCTAACTGAGCACGACATATCTCACACTCAATCTTAGTAACACCCACATTCACCCAACCTCTCTTCGCACAAGCCAACGACCCAGCAACCTGTAAAATGACAAAGACAGACATCAGTTCAATTGTCCCCTCCCGGCCCCCAATTATCTCAACTTAATCGTTTCCATCACAATTCAACCGTATCGAAGCCAACCTTGGGCAATTTCCCGGCGAGCTTAAACGTCGAAAGGCGGCGCAGCAAATCGCCGCGCTCCCATGGCCGGCAGGAGGGAACCGAAGAACCTTGCAGCACCGAACCGACAACCTCGCGCGAATCCGCACTTGATTTGTGACGGCGCCGAACATCTCCGTTGGCCGGAAACGCCGGCGACGAGGCCCCCGCAGAACTAGAGGAGGACAAAAAAAGGAACATCAGCGAAAATTGAAAGCAAAGGACAAAACCCTAGAAAACGAAGAGTGAGAAATGGAGCTACGGTATGCAATAATTATGCAAAGAAAAGGAAAAGGTAGAGTGAGAAACCCTAGAGAGAGACCTTGCTGCAGGTGTGGGAGGAGAAGAAGGTGGTTTCGGAAGAGAGAGATTGGGATTGGCAGAGCTTACGCCATCTTCGTTCATCTTTCAATTTCATGTATTTTCTTCTCTCTCTCTTTCTTTCTCTCGTTTTGTGTTGTGCTTCTAACTTCCCTTTGGGTTTGGAGTCACACGCTATTAACGTGACAAATAAATTCCTTTCGCTCTCCACTTGTGTTGTGGTTGGGTGGGTTATGTGATGGATCCCATTCTCAACAACTTATTCCTTCCAAAATAACATAAATATATTTTTTCCATTTCTTTTAAACATTGATCAAGAAATCAAGTAAAAAATATATTCTTTTTAAAATATTAAAATATATGTCTATTGTCATACAATTGTGAATATATTGAAAAATAACATAACGTACATCAGTTTTTTCTCAAAAAATATGAACAATATAAGAAAAACGTATTCTTGAAAGTTTCAAATGTTATAATGGTAATGGCATTTAATATCCTTGCACTATTTATTTATTTAGAAAATAAAGCATAGATGAAGTACTAGTAACAGACCAAGACACATTCAAATCGAGACACATATTCATGTTACAGTTATTTCATCCCAAATTCAGGATTGTTGCTGAACATTAACATGGTCTTCATCATCAACTCTCCTAATTTGTTCTTAAATTAATTAGTTTTTCTTTTTTGTGTTTTGCTACAACATTGGATTTATTGAAACGATGAGGTTACTTTTGTAACATTGCTTTTAAAAAGGTAGTTTTTTATGGTTATCAACAATACAATGTAGCATGTAGCAAAAAATACTAACGTGTGGACTATGTGGTAATGTTATGTTCGGTCCAACTTACTATATTAGAGTTTCCATACCAATTGAGCTTTGTAGTAGAAAAAGAAAACAGAACAACATTTTAATATTTGGATAATTTTTTTTCTTACAATCTGATGATATTTTTAAGTGGTTTTAAAATATAGAAAAATAAAAAATAAAAAATTATTTAGAAAATATCATCTCATATTACATTAGAAAAAGTGGCATAGTAAAAACGAGGTTAACTTCTGCCTGGATAAATAATCAACTATTCTTATAGTCGATTGGCTTGGGCTAATCACTTGCAAAATAAGTTGGAAGCCAAGGTGGCACTTTATATCTAACAGATCTTGGTCTATTCCTGATGCTAAGGTGGCATTCCTAATCACTTACACAATACCCTTCATTGGGAGTTTTTATATTTATTCTATAAAATGTTCCCAATATTTATGATTTTTTTTTAATTTAATTTGATATAAATGAACCATAACTACTTAGTCTTATTCCTAAAAGATTTATCCCTAAATAACATATCCAAACTGGAGGTCACTATTGAAGAATTTATATGTTCCTTCATACTACAAAAGAGAGCTTATGGATAAACTCCAAAGGCTCCAGCAAATAACCATGTCTGTGGAGGAATATAGGCAAAAGTTGGAGTTGTACATCTTGCGGGCTGGGATAGATGAGGAAGAGGATCTAACCATTGCTAGGTTCTTGAGTGGTCTAAACTACAACATAAGAGATAAAGTTGATTTGTTCCCATATCAAAATTTAAATGAACTTGCTCAAATGTGCATCAAAGTTGACCAACAACTTTTAAGGAAACCTATTCGCAAGGATTCTTCAATCTCTTTTTCAAAATCTTATTTTCAAAAGAAAGATTTTTTTCATGCAAAGGAGACCGCTTATAAACACCCAACAAAAGGTCAAGATAAGGGTGAGACCTCCAACCGAGGTAGTGAGATCAAGTATTTTAAATGTTTAGGTAGAGGTCATGTGGCATCATAGTGTCCTACCAAGTGCACCATTGTGCTAAAGGGCCAAGACCTCTACAACAGTCAATGGGAGTCTTCTGAGGAATCTTCCTCCTCTAGTGACTCCCACAGTGACAAGTCGTCTAAGGACAAACTTCATTCATATGCTCAAGAAGGGTCTCTCTTAATGATTAGGAGGCTTCTTAATAACCAGCCAACCCTTCCTCTTAATAATCAAAGAGAAAACATTTTTCACACTCGTTGTGACGTTTTGAACAATACTTGTTCTTTGATCATTGATAGTGGGTCTTGTTGCAACTGTTGTAGCACAAGAATGGTTGAGAAGTTGAACTTGA
>Ga0099823_1005397_pt1 | contig 12745 bp, 7 predicted proteins | sample CowpearedBW_FD_76831 | JGI IMG/M metagenome (GOLD analysis project Ga0099823, IMG submission 76831) | Root nodule microbial communities of legume samples collected from California, USA - Cow pea red BW | ecosystem: Host-associated > Plants > Roots > Nodule | place: USA: California | collected... | reverse complement strand
CTAATTACTCTGGAGAAGTAAAAATAAAGCATTATGTGATTCATGGTGGTCAGTTATCAATTAGGTTGCTGTTTGATGAGCTCTGGAAGATTTTAAACTGAGGCCATTTAGTGTGTCCTTTAAGACATTTTTTTATGGCTTGCAACAATTCCCTTTTTTTTTCCTTGTTGCAAAGATGTATACTGGCAAAATGAAACAGTGTTCTCTGTTAAGAAATTCTTTCTTCTTTGCTTATTGCCTTTGGGTTTTCTAACTTGATATTGAAATGAAAACATGATTTTTAAAGTTGTAAATAAGTACCCTAGTTACCGAATTGGTAGTATCTGACTATTCCATACCCATTTTTTGCAGTTTTTGATTGTTGCTTCTCCCCGGATGTCTTGGAAGAAGATGAATATAGAGTTTATATGGGGGGGATTGTGGCTCAGCTACAGGATTACTTTCCAGATGCTTCTTTCATGGTATTCAACTTCAGAGAAGGGGAGAGACGCGGCCAAATCTCAGACATACTTTCTCAGTATGACATGACAGTTATGGAGTACCCTCGGCAGTATGAGGGTTGTCCTGTTCTGCCGTTAGAGATGATCCATCACTTCCTTCGATCAAGTGAAAGCTGGTTGTCTCTGGAGGGGCAACAAAATGTGCTTTTGATGCATTGTGAAAGGGGAGGTTGGCCCGTGCTGGCATTTATGCTAGCAGGTCTTCTGTTATACCGGAAACAGTACAGCGGGGAGCAAAAGACTCTTGAAATGGTCTACAAGCAAGCTCCAAAAGAACTACTACACATTTTGTGTCCTTTGAATCCACAAGCTTCCCATTTAAGATATCTTCAGTATATTTCCAGGAGAAGTTTGGGCGCTGAATGGCCACCATCGGAAACACCCTTATTTTTGGATTGTCTGATTCTTAGAGTCCTTCCAATATTTGACGATGGAAAAGGTTGCAGGCCCGTTGTACGTGTTTATGGTCAAGACCCTTCAATTTCTGCCACTAGAAGTTCAAAGCTTCTTTTTTCAACTTCACAATCCAAAAAACATGTTCGCCACTACCTACAGGTGCCATATAAATTTCCACTATTGATACTGAATTGTGAATTGATTAGATAGAGCGTCCTCTTATTAAATTTTAATCACAGGCAGAGTGTATGCTCGTGAAAATTGACTTGCGTTGTCGTGTTCAAGGGGATGTGGTTCTTGAGTGCATACATTTAAGTGATGATTTTGTTCGTGAGGAATTGATGTTTAGAGTTATGTTTCATACTGCATTTGTGCGGTCAAATATTTTGATGCTGAACCGTGATGAAATTGATATTTTGTGGGAGGCAAAGGACCTATTTCCCAAGGACTTCAAAGCAGAGGTAAGTTATTGTTATTCTTCCACAAAGGCCATTTTCTGGAGCTGTAGGAGTTGAACACGTACTCATATCTGTATCAGGTGCTTTTTTTGGACGCTGATGCTGTTATACCTGATCTAACCACAGTCACGGTGAGTGAAGATGCAAATGAGATTGAGAGTGCTGAGACAGAAAGTGCTTCACCTGATGAGTTCTATGAAGTAGAAGAGATCTTCAGCAGTGTAATTGATGCACAAGAAGGTAAGACAGAGTATTATTCTCAGGCTTTCCATGAAAATGCTGTGAATGATGAAACTCATAAAGAGGTCTGGAGGCATAAGTCTGATCCTAATAATTTTGAGGATTGTCCACCAGATGACAAGATCACCAAGCAGGTTTACAAGATGGATCCTGGTATCAATACTGTGAAAGACATCTCTATTGATGATGCTCACTATAACTATAAATTTGATGGGAGCGTAGATTCAGACCCTCATGCAGTGAAGGACATTGCTGTGGATGATGGAGAAATTAAGTCACCTTCCACTGCAGTTGTTTCTGATATGATGAAACCTCCTCTGGAAACAAAGGAAGTTACCATGCATGTGCAACAGGAATTTGCAGTCACTGAAAATGAATATGATGAAGATAAGGAGGTAACAGAGAAGGAGCCAGACTCCAAGGCTGGGAACCAGATGCCTGATTTGGCTGAACAAAAATATGGGAAAGTACTTCCATCTACTGCCAAGAAACAACCTCCATCCAACTCGAAGCCAGTTGGAGATACAGTTGCAGCAAAGCAAAAGACTAAACAGCAAGAAACCCATGGTTTTCAGGCAAAACAAGCTAAGCCAAATGCAGTAACTAGATGGATTCCTTCTAACAAGGGTTCTTATACAAATTCAATGCACGTCTATTATCCACCATCAAGGAATAATAGTGCACCAGCTGCACTGATAAATTTGTCTTCCACAAAAGAGAAAATGGAAGATGCCAAAACAAGATCCTTATCTGCTCCTGTTGTTTCTGCAGTTGTTGCTTCTATTGACAAAACAAATGACCTAAAAAGCCGGAAGGTGGCCTCTTCAAAATCTTCTGGCTATATAGCAGCAGAAATAGATGAAAAAGGTCTACCATCACCATTGTCATCAATTAAAGAGACATCTTTTCAGTCAGATACTCCAGCGCAAGAGCAGAGCTCAGAACAACTGCTACATCCTTCCTCACCTCCTCCCCTTCCCCCTCCAGCTCACAGTAGAGTCTCTTCTCAAGTTTTTGAATCCTCATCATTAAAGGACGGTGTATCAGCTCAAGGCTCTCCATCTCCTGTAGTATCACCATCTTCTTTGGGTGGGAAAGGGCCCCTCATGCCACCACCACCACCACCTCCTCCACCACCACCATTTCAACCTTCAACTTTAACAACATTTATGAGACCACCTGAAACTTCTCTTCCTTTCTCTCCACCCCCACCACCACCCCCGCCCCCCTTTTTTGGGGAAAATGTAGGGAGCTTAGTACCTTTCCCATCCCCTAGGAAATCTGTGGCTTCATCAATAGTTGAAGAGACTAGTGTATCTTTAACACTTCCTACAACCCCTCTTCCATTTGCAAGCATCGATGTTACACTGGATGTTTCTCAAGTGGTTACTGCAGTGATCCCTTCACAGCCTCCTCCACCGCCACCACCTCCAAGGTATGAAGTTTCATCCATTCCTCCTTTGACACCATTAGCATCACCTCTTCCAAAGAATGAAATTCCGTCGGTTCCCCCTCCTCCCATGTTTCCTACAGCTTCAACAAATAGGGCTCCACCTCCTCCACCTCCTCCACCCCCTCCTCCCCCAACACCCCCATTTGCATCATATAAAGGTTCACCTCCACCAGCAACCCCACCTCCAACTCAACCCCTTTCTCCGCCTCCCCCTCCCCCTCCCCCTCCCCTAGCCAATTCACATATATATTCAGCTACACCACCTATACCTCCCCCTCCACCACCTTTAGCTAATTCACACATATATTCAACTTCACCACCTATACCTCCGCCACCACCTCCTCCTCCTTTTGGTACAACTTCATTACCTCCCTCTCCACCTCCTTTCAATAGTCCTCCTCCACCACCACCACCACCTCCTTTTAGTCAAGCTCCACCACCACCACCTCCACCCACACCTCCTCCTCTATCAAGTGTGGCCCCGCCTCCACCTCCTCCAATGTATAAAGCCGCACCTCCCCCGCCACCACCTCTTCCTCCATCAAATGGAGCCCCACCTCCTCCACCACCACCTCTTCCTCCATCAAATGGAGCCCCACCTCCACCGCCACCTCCACCACCTCTTCCTCCATCAAGTGGAGCCCCACCACCCCCTCCACCTCCAATGTATGGAGCACCACCTCCACCACCACCTCCACCGATGTATGGCACACCACCTCCACCACCTCCTCCTCCAGGCGGTCAAGGACCACCTCCCCCACCTCCTCCAATGTATGGAGCACCACCTCCTCCACCTCCTCCAATGTATGGAGCACCACCTCCTCCACCTCCTCCCATGTATGGAACACCCGCTCCTCCACCCCCTCCATCGTATGGAGCACCACCACCTCCTGGTGGTCGAGGACCACCTCCTCCTCCTCCCCCAATGTTTGGAGCACCACCTCCACCTCCTGGTGGTAGAGGACCACCTCCTCCACCTCCTCCTGGTGGTCGAGGTCCTCCACCTCCCCCAGGTGTTCCTGGTGCTCCTGCACCTCCTGGGGGTGGACCTCCGCCACCTCCGCCATTTGGTGCAAAAGGTGCAAATGCTAGAGTTGATCCAAGAGGGGGAGGACGTGGGATTGGGCGCCCTACAGGGCCTGCAGCCCGTAAATCCTCTTTAAAGCCTTTACATTGGAGCAAGGTTACAAGGGCACTACAAGGAAGTTTATGGGAAGAATTACAAAGACATGGAGAACCACAAATGTAATGTGTCTTTTCTACTGTTGAACATGTTTGCCTTTTCAATTATGTATAATTGTATGATTTTCTCTATCTTATTTATCTCCCTATATTTTGTTATGACTGGTTTTATGTTCTTAGTGCACCAGAGTTCGATTTTTCAGAGCTAGAGAAGCTTTTCTCCTTAAATGTTCCAAAACCTGCTGATGCTGGAAAATCTGGAGGGAAGGGCAAATCTGCTGGATCTAAAACTGACAGAGTCACCTTGGTATTATTCTACACACAAACATGAATATTTCAAAACTTGATTTTTGATATAAACCTTAAAGCTATCATTGAATTGATTTTCATTTGATTCCCTGTTAACCTGTCAATAACTTGTGTGTTTGTATTATTGATTTTAGGTTGATCTAAGGAGGGCTAATAATACTGAAATTATGCTCACTAAGGTTAAGATGCCACTTCCCGATATGATGGTAAGCTGATACTTTGATGTGGGAATATTTTTACAATCATCTAGGAATAGTTATTTAAGATAAGTATTTTTCTTTTTTTTTATGAAAAGAACTGTTTTTTCTTTTTCATGAAGCACTATGGTGAACTAATTCTTTTTTGCTTTCATTAAGACTGGTTCTTAAAATATGTGGAAGATGAATATTAGTACTGAACTGCTGATAGTAGATAAACAATCTTTTGGACTCCATATCTGCTTCAAACTTTTCTAACTTCTAAATCTCAACCTGTATCTATCAGTGGTAGGTATTATCTTTTATAACACATTCTGACGGGATATTTCAGGCTGCAGTACTGGCTTTGGACGAGTCAGTATTAGATGTTGATCAAGTGGAAAATCTTATTAAGTTTTGTCCTACAAAAGAGGAGATGGATCTTATAAAGGTGAAGTTTAATAAATTTATCCCTCCTTACATCTTGTTTTAATAATCAAGGGTTCGTTTAGGGTGGTTCTGAGTTATAAATTTCAAAAGGTTTTAGAAACTACAACCATTTTAGTTGTAAAAATTAGTTTTTAGTTTTGAAAATTAGTATCTTTTTTCTAATTTCTAGTTTCAAAATAAATTAGATTAAAACTTCCCTATTTGGTTAAAATTAGTTTAAAGATATGTTTTAGCCTTGACCATGTTAGAAGTGGTAGTAAAAATAACAATAGTGGTGGAAGTAGTAGTGTTATTATTGATGGTTGTCGAAGTAATAACAACATTCATAATGGTGGTGCATGTAGAGGTGGTAGTGATGTTTGTGACAGTAAAAGTGGTGACAACAATGTTAATAGTGATGATGCTGATGGTGGTGGTGGTGGTGGTGGCAGTTTAGGTAGTAATGGTGGTAGGAGTAGAGACAATGGTGGTAGCAATGATGGTGGTGATAAAGGTGGTGCAAGTGGCTGTGATGATGATGGGAAGGACCATAGTCAAAGCTACTGAGATGTGGTTTTCTAAAACTGAAAACTAAATTCATAAATATTTTTGTTTTTGGTTTTGAAAATGAGTTAAAAGCCATTTCAAATTCATTTTTGTAAAACATGCTTTGTTTTGATTTTGAAATTGCATCTTTAAACAAAAAGCTGAAAACTTGCAACCCTGCCGAACGTACCCTAAAGTTTCTATTTTGTGGTATCTTCTATTACTTTGTTCCTTTTGCTTTGATTTGTTTGATTTCCAATTTTGATTCCTTTTGTTTATGGTTGTTTAGGGATACACCGGTGACAAGGAACTTTTGGGGAAGTGTGAACAGGTGTGCAATAGTTTATTTCAGTCATAACAATATATATGTTGGTTATGAGCAGAGATCGTGGGTAATAGAATTATACATGCTTCCTTTTACTGTTATATGTATTTGACTCATGCCATGTGGTATCGTCAGGTTTCATGAACGGTGAATGAGCTATTTGAAAGTAAAATTTCCTTTAGAATATTGGTGATGGGATGAAATTCTCACAATTTAAGTTTAGGGAAAAATTAAACTTGTAATATTGATAAAACTATCTAGTATTAGCCAGTTTGTTTGGCCAGTATTGTCTGCAACAAAATCTGAGAGGGAGGTGGGAGGAATGATTGCATAAAAGAATTGATGTGTAGTCTATTCAAATTTAGTAATTGCAGGACTCTTGGTATAAATAGTCAAATCTTGAGATTAAAGCACTACAAAACAATTAAATTCGCCGGCAAGGATTTGAATGTCAATGTCAATTTCTTTACTGATTCTCTTTCGATTCTTGGATGTTTTGAATTATTTTTTTGGGTTAAAGATGAACCTTTCAGAAAGTGCTTTTTATTGTGCTTTTACATAGATTTTTAGATTTTAGCCATGTCTTTTTCTTTTTTGTTGTGTCGCCAAATTCTGACAGTCCTTCACCTATTTTATGAATTTTTCATTCCATTTATGAATTTGTCATCAAAAAGATTTTCAAGTGGTTCAAATGTTGGAGGGGTGCTTCCTTTATTGAGTGGTTGTACTTATATTTTGGAACTCAATTACCTTTATAATAACAGCCTTATCCTTCTAGGTAAGGTTAACTGCGTGGACCACAAGATGCCCATTTAGCACGGATAAAAACAAAATTTCAGAAATATTATTACCTTGAGATCTCCCTTGACTACTTCCCCCCATATCTTTTCTGGTCTTCCTCTCCTTTGCACAATACACATCCATTTTAATTCTCTTTTTTTCTAATCCGACCTTTCTCACATGTGTCCCTTTAAAGCATAACATTGACCGCCATATGGTATAGCTGGATAGCATCCACTGTATTATCTATTTCTTTTGCATTCCGTGGTAGTTGCTTATAGGATTGAGAAGATTATGAAGGATTTTCTTTGGTTTGTGATTAATGGGTTTATCATAAGATTGATTGGTAGAACACCAGTTGTAAATTTTGGAATGAGTCTAATGACTAGCTTTTAAAGTCTTATGACTAGCACTGAAATGTATTTAACTTTTGAATCAGATCTTGCAAGCAAGTGCCTTGAGAAAATCAGATCCTATAAAGTCTTGGAGGTTGAATCATTGGTTCTGATCTGACCCACCTGTATTGTTCATTTGTGCACTGTTAATAACAGCTGTCATCATTTACCCCCGAACTATTCACTATTCATTACTGGTCACATGTCTTTGTTCATCAAGGGGCCAAAATTATTTCTCTCGATTGTTTAAATAAGGAAAAATATCATAAGTTTTTTTATTTTTTTAAGAACAAAAGCAAAGAAGCTATACAAAAAATTATTAGTTTCTACGCCAACTAGTTTGACATCCCGAATTATTTTGTCATTTGCAGCATACTTAAATTCACATATCATAAAGAATATAAAAAATACAAATCGAATGGGGGACTATACCAAAACCTACTCAAGAAACATAACTAGGTAGATTCAGTCTATTCCTACAGAAATCAAACTAAATAAAATTAGGAATAAAATCCCATCACCTAGTACATCTGTGTGTCACCCCAAAATAAACGAGTTTGTCAGACACATGAAATCTCGTACCCTTAAGCTTCTGATGATTGGAGAAAACTTGCATCACCAACATAGAATCACATTCTAGCCGTAGGCTATGGTATTTTTTCTCAGCTGCTATTCCAACAGTACGAGTAACACCAAAAATTTCTGCATATATAGCTGTTTTCACAGTAGCATAGTTAGTAAAATATCCAAGAGAAGTAGCAGATTTATCCCTAAACAACCCCCTACACGCAGCAAGACCAGGTGCGCCATGAGCAGCACCATCAATATTGCACGTCATACAATGACAAGGAGGAGATAACCAAAAAACAGGAATGATCGAAGGAACAATACCCTACTAAATAGAGATACAAAGATTCTCGAGAGTACTGAACTCTGTAATATTAAACATCTCAGAAGAAGGGCATAGATTACCAACATGGTGCTTGTTTTGTTTTTTCTCTTTCCTTTTAGGTTGATCTCCCTTTGTCAACTTGCTCTCTAAATTGTATAGTAACCTTTGGTGTTGATTCTTTTACTATGCCAAAACCTGGTCTAGGATGAGTAATTGGTGTAGGGCAAGAATCATGTGGTTTTTATTACCTTTAATCAAATACTTCTATAACTTGAATTACAACTCTCCAAACCTTCTTTATGAACTATTAGGTCTCCCAAGTTTGTCAAGAATGAAGCAAATGGTTTGGAATCGTGTAAAGATAACTTTGAATTGAGTCATGTCAGTTGGTCAATATGTCCATTCTTCCTTCCAAAGCTAGTTTAAGGATGTGTTGTTTTTCCTTTATTAATTATCTATTCAAATGTACAGGGAACTAGTTGTGTCTTTCTTTAGTTTTTCTTATATTTTGTTACTTTTATTGAAGAATTCTCCAATGGCACTTGGGTTATTCTTCATGAAAGAGTGTTGTATAATTTTTAACTTGCCTTTAGTTGATGTGAGACTTGAGTTTTTCCAAATAGATATAAACAAATGTTTATCTTCATAGAGAACTTGAAGAATTTTACATGAAACAACCTCCCATACTCGTTACTCAGGATAGTTTGGATTATTTAACAAACTACAAAGATCTTTCTATGGGCTTAAACAATCCAAGTTTTATCGTGCAAAATGAAGTGAAGTAGTCTTTTATTTTCATACTTATTCAAATAAAAGTGTTTATTTGGTGATAAGAGCTGATCATTGTTCTGAAATTGGTTCTCATTTGTTCTTGCATTTCTTTGTAGCCAGTAATGTGTTCTGTTTTATTTTGGTGGAGATTGGGTTCCCTGAAGATCTTTGACCAATTATTGTGTGTTAAGTTTAGAGTATTTGGCTCTAGGGTTTTTCATATTTTGGTTGGGATGAAATACTAGAATCTTTAATGGTTGGCAATTGTTTGTCATGAACCTTTGCATAGGATCAGGTCATGGGAGACTTTTTCTTGCAATCTTTTCGTTAAAGGGGAAGGCACACTTGTCTTTTACAAAGCTCCTCCTAAACTAATTCAAGTTTCTTTTACAAATTATTTCTCATTGATAATATTCTACTCGAGCCTGCCCTTTTAATAGGTTACGGAGATATCTTTAATTAATAGGATTGTGTTATATCTAACAATTGTCCTAATTGATAACATAAAAAATGAAGTATCCTCGCAAGTAACAATTATCCTACTAAAAATATTAATGTAAAGGACATGAAATCTGATTCTGATACGAAAATCTCATCAAGATCTGGGAAGATAAAGAAACAATAAATGGAATTAAATAAATATTTAAATAGAAAGACATGATGATCCTAATCTGTGGTCCACATCCAATAGAAAAGAAAATGTTAGTAAGCAGTTTGGTTTATTAAAAAGTCAATGTATATAAATTCAAAATTTATTTATGTAATGAAATGACAGTTTGTTGATGCTGCCTTGTTTTTTGTGTTAGAAAAGTGATTTTTGGGAAGTAAATAAATTCTTTTGGAGATTTTTTTTCCATTTAAGTTCCTATTGTATATTATATATTATTTATGTATATTATATATTATATATTACATATAATATATTTTGTGATGTTTCAGTTTTTTATAGAGTTGATGAAGGTGCCAAGGGTGGAGTCAAAATTAAGAGTATTTGCCTTCAAGATTCAGTTTGGCGCCCAGGTCTGATGATTTCTGTAATATATTTTTGACTTCTGAATGTTCAGTGAATTTGGCCTTTTCCCTTCCGATATCATACTTTGCACGTTATGCAGCTTACGGAATTTAAGAAGAGTTTAAACACTGTTAACTCTGCCTGTGAAGAGGTACTTTACATTTCCTACCGATGAATGTTGTTTTGTTTGAGTTTCTTTGACTATATGCACTTTTTTCTTGGTAACAGGTCCGACATTCTGCTAAACTGAAGGAGATAATGAAGAAAATACTCTATTTGGGTAATACATTGAATCAAGGAACAGCAAGGGGTAAGTCTGTAAGTTTTTTATACTAAAGGCAATTTCATTGTCATTATTTGTTGCTGGATGTACTGACAGAAGGTGCCAAAATCTATTTGTTAGCAGTCAATGGTTTACACGATTCTGTTTGATCTTATTATCTAGTGTAGAATGTCCAGTTTATGGATAAGCATTAATATAAAATGATTTCTTTTTTTCCAGGATCTGCAGTTGGATTCAAGTTAGATAGCCTTTTAAAGCTCACTGACACTCGTGCTTCTAACAGTAAAATGACACTGATGCATTATCTCTGCAAGGTATAAGTGTCAATTGCAACAAATGAAGATATTATTTGGTTGCTAACCTTTTTTCCTCCTCTATTTGGCACTAGGTCCTAGCTGAAAAGTCACCCAAACTCCTTGATTTCCACCTAGACCTTGTTAGCCTGGAAGATTCCACTAAGGTGATGATCAATTTGTTAGCATTACTTTCCCGATTTGTTGGTTTAGTTTCACTTTTCCCCATTATTTGTAAAAGTGAGCACATTCCTTCTAGCTTTTATAAATAAGTTTATAACTCCAATAGGCTTGGTTTTGGAGGCTGGTGAGCTAGGAAGTGACTAAAAAAACAATTTACCTCCTTGAATCAGCATGTATGTGTGTGTGTGTAAAAGAAACCACTGAGAACATGAATGAATCTTAGAAATCCAAGTGAGTTTGAGTCCCACATTAATAAGAAATAAGAAAGTTGAACAACATACAAGGAAGAAGACCCACAAATTCATTGCCTTAAGGTTAAGTAAGAGATGATGTCATAATCTCTTATATGGGTTACTCACAGCTCATTAATATCGAATATCTCTAGTGAATCCTTTCTTGAAAGACCCAATTGGTTATTAGAATCTATGGTTCATCTTGGTGATGGATTCAGAGAGTCAGTGAAGAATCCTAGGTTTGTGGATTCTTTATATCCGAAGTCTTCATAGCAGGTGTTTAAGGTAAGATGACCAATTAAGATAAACAACAATACAAGTAAAGGTTAGAATTGAGGGGGAGTGTGCTAACATAGAAGGGACTCACTTGAGGGGTAGATTGTTAGGAATCTATGTGAGTTTAAATCCATCATTTAGTAAAAATGAGAAAGTTGAACAAGTAAGGAAAAAGATCCACAAATCCATTGTCTTGAGGTTCTGGACAAGAGGTAGTGCTATAATCTCTTATATAGGTTGATCACACTTCATTGATATCGAATCTCCCTTGAAAGACCCAACATCAACATGTGTCTGATTGTTCCAGCCAAACCAAGGTCTTGAGTTTGAGGAGGTGGAGCATATTGGCCCCTATTGCTCCTGATGCATTCATCACAAAGCACATGGATGTTGTGGCTATCACAACACCACTCACAAGGTAAATTGTGTAAAATTGTGATGTTGTGGTGTAAAATTGCACCATCGACAAACAAGGCTATGTGACCTTCTATGTCCCTGGGCATGGCTGTGGCATTTGTTGTCATTGAGCATGACACCACTACATTCGCTGTTGACAATATTGCAACCTGCCACTCCTTTGCATTCTGTTGTCTGTTTGGGCCAAACCTAGCTAATAGCAATTGACTATGATGCAGTGATTCCATACATGTATCAGATATGATGTGTATCCAATACAGCCATACAATTATTCTAAAATAACATTATATAATGCATGCAATATACATATTTAAAAGTGTTAAAGTTTATAGAACATAAATATATAACTGCAATTGTGCAAATCTAAAAACCAAATTTAGACATTGCTGAATTAAAAAATATAAGTGGTTATCATTGTAAGTTACTTTCTAGCATTTACATATTGGAGTACCGCTATCAATCTCATTACTTTTTGAAATTGTTCATAAAGAGAACAATTCCCTCTTTGGTTTACGAAGAGACTGTTTCTAGATCACACATTTGTATGTTTCTTGTAGTTTTATTGGATATAAATGCTTTAAAAGCTTCGATACTTCACCAACACTTACCGGTGAAGTATCCAAAAGTATTGCTGTCTAGATACGTGAAACAGATAAAAGTATTGCTGCTTCGTAGGTTTTCATTCTTCATATCATTATGTATCTGTGCAGAGTCATATTGTATCAGTATTAGGTACATATCGATATATATGATGCACATTAAGTATCGGTGTTTTCATAAGCTGCTGAAAGGTTGGGCCAAAACTAGGGTTTTGTGTTTTCTATATCTCTTGCCTGCCTGTTTTGAATTGTTGGCCCCATTTTGAGTCCACAACTCTTTCTTTGTTTTTTATGTAAAAATAACATAATATAATCAACTCATAGTAGTAATGATATAATGAAATTAAAGAATAATAATAAAAATTTAATATAAAATATAAAATTTGTTTCAACATTAATATATAATATAATAAACTAATAAAGCATATTGTGTGATATAATGATTACATAGTTAGAGTGGAAAACTAATTAACGTAATATATAAGATAAATTAAATAATAATAGTATTAAAAAAATTTCTAAACAACATAATAAGAAAATATATATATATATATATATATATATATATATATATATATATTTTTTTATATTTTTTTT
>Ga0099823_1005394_pt1 | contig 12749 bp, 4 predicted proteins | sample CowpearedBW_FD_76831 | JGI IMG/M metagenome (GOLD analysis project Ga0099823, IMG submission 76831) | Root nodule microbial communities of legume samples collected from California, USA - Cow pea red BW | ecosystem: Host-associated > Plants > Roots > Nodule | place: USA: California | collected... | reverse complement strand
TTTTCAATTTTTTATTTAGTATTTTTATTACTTATTTTTTTATTTTTTAAAGTAATTTTTTTAAAATTTATATGTTTTATAATTTTTAATATGTGTTTTAAAATATAAAATAAAATAAAATATATAATTTTTTTTTATATACAGAAGTTGACTTCCGTAATGTTTTTTAATTTTTAGAAGTCGACGTTCGATAATAATTTTTGACTTTCGGAAGTTGACTTCCGGTGATATATTTTGACTTCCGGAAGTCATATATTTTGACTTTCGGAAATTATATATTTTGACTTCCGAAAGTCGACATCCGAAAATATTTTTGGAGGTGTGATGTCCGTGAATTTCTTTAAATGGTCAAAGGGTATTTTAAAAATTTTAAAAAAATTGGAGGTGTAGAAGAAATGCTTAGAAGTGTAAGAAGAAATACCCTTTTTCAATTGAAACAATAGTCACTAAAAACACATGCCTAATTAATAATCCAACCTTTTTATTTTTACATTTCCACTCATTCAGAAGTTTAAAAGTAACCAGAATGGTAATTTCTTACTAATTGACGGTTTAAAAAATTATACACCAAAATTAAATAAAAGTTAATCTCTGAAATAGTTCTTTGACTGTAATATTTACATTCTCAATCCATGGTGTACTGTGCACTATTAAAATAATTGGTCAAGTAGTTAATATAATGATAAGCGCTCGCAAAAAGTAAGATTTATGTTACTCTTTATCAGTATTCCCGAAACTGAAAATTGATTTTAAATAAACACAAACAATAGTCTACGCTTCATTAACTTAATTATGGTAAAATATTTTTTGTGTTATTCATTTAGTACTAGAATAGCATACGTCAATTTATTACTTGAGACAAGGTTTTAAATTTCACCTAGACAGTTTCAAACATGTCATTACCCCATTGTATTTTTATGAGTGATTATTTTTAATTTTTAGATTTATCGTTATTGCGGATTTAAAATTACTTAATTAGTAAAGTTTGTACTTTATATATTAAAGACACAAAAAATCTTATTTTGAAATTAGTTATATTTATTAATTATTTTCAACGAGAATCATACTTTTTTTTTAGTATTACATAGAAAGCCTATTTAAATGAAGCTTCATTATAACGACGTACTTCTCTAATATACAATATTTTTAACATGTAAACCATAAATACAAAACAACTAACAACCATAAAAGATCCTTCCACTAACAAACATATAAATGACCTTATTTGGAACAAGCATACAAATGACTTCATTTTATTATTATTATTATTATATATAATACTATATAATTATATTTTTTTTATGTAATTAATGTTTGAAATATGATTACGGCTTTTTGTTTTTTAACGTCATTGCATAGTCTTTGTATTGTATAGAAATAGATGCATACATTTAATCTTCATGTTTTTCATATTTTTTTTTTCTTTTCTTTTTTTCTTGATCGTTCTCCGCGTTGACTTCTATCGTGGCTGTGGGTATCCATTGCAATTGTGTCATAATTCAGTAGCTCCACCATTGTAGTGTTGATGTCCTTAGAAACTTCTACTCACTTTATGGTTGTAGCGTCTTCTCAATTTTTTTGTGTTGTCATCACCACTGTTCCCCATAGATTTATCTTGATATTTTCTCATGTGCTTTTATTAATTTTTTTATTTTATTATTTTTTAAATTTAGTTTGCATTGCTAGAAAATATTATATCCTATATAGTTTTGAAATATATTTTGATTATATTAGAATTTTTCTCCATTAATTAGTCTTAGGCATTGGATATAAGGATTTATATCTTTGTCGTTCTATCTTTACAATAACAAATAATTTTAAATGAAACATAAAGATATAACGACAATTCTTTTCCCAACATTTGTTATATGCAATACATAAAATGACGGTTATATACACCATTGTAGTTGAGAATTTTAGTTTCTATATGATCTTAAATAAAAGTGATTCCAAAATCATCTTTAAGAAATTTTAATTATCATTAACACTTTCAGTAGTGCCAAAAAAGTATAAAAATATAATTTCTCTTCCATTTTTCAAGAATTCTCTCTCTTTTTTTATATTGTTGATAATAACATTTTTTACTACATGTCATTTGTAATTTAGATAAAAAATAAATTAAAAAAAAAAGAGAGAAACACGACTTATAATAAGAGTAAAAGATAATTAAATTTATTATTATACTATAAGGAGACTTAACCTTTTTAAAATTTAAAATATTGTGACTAATGTTAAAGACTAATTTAAATTATAATTCATAAACTAATTATAATTTTATATTTATAATAAAGACTATTTTAAATGTTAATAACTTTTGACTTATAAATTAAATTTTAATTTAATTACTATAATAACTAATTATTTTTTATCTTTAAATCTGGTTTTATTTAATGATTTTCTTTTAATACACCAGTTTATAAATTAAAAAATATTAATATTAAAATAATTTCTATGATTAATAAAAAATTATAATTAATTTGTAAATTAAGGTCAAAATAAGATTTCATATTAATTGCTAAAATTTTAACTACCGCCTATTATATTACTATTATTTAAATATTTTGCTTTATTAAGAGAGTGAATTAAGTGTTGTTATTTTTATAAGATTTAGATAGAAAGTGAGTGGATTTTTGCAAAATTTTAGAGTGATTTGATTGATGTGATAAATTAAATATTAAGTTTAACCGAAAGAAAAATAAGATTATCAAATTGTCTTTCATGTTTAAAGCAATATAAAATTATATTTATATTAGTTATATTTATTATATAAAAAATATTAAAATTAATAAATTGGAAGCAAAAATTTAATAAAAAAGTAATAAAAATACAATATATTTACATATTGAATGTTTTTTTAATAAACATTTTAAAATTTTTGGATATTGATTATTGTTGTAAGCATAATTCTAAATTAAACAACAAACACACATGCACGTGACTAAAAATATAAATGAGTTGAGGGTATAATAATATTTTATCATTAATCATCCTTAAACAAGTTCATGTGGGCAGAAATGGGAAAATCAAATAATCTCTTAATTCCTTCACTTCTCTCACTCTGAAATACTATCAAGTGAACATGATTGTCATTCTTATTAAATCATGTCTCCCTAATTCTTCTGAATAATAAATCTTCCACAATGTAAGGTTATGTTTTTGTTGAAAAATGATGTGAAAGAAGGTGAGTTGATGAATTTGAAGAATTATAAAGAATAAAGTAGTGTTGTTCCTTCTAAGAGATTTGAGAGTGAAATGAAAATATTTAAAGGTAAAATTTATTAAAAATTATGAATAATTTGATGGATGTGACAGATATATTTTTTTAATGAATTAAAATATAAGATTATAATTTTATCTCTATAGTTAAATAAATTTAAAAAATATTTATTTAAAATTAATGGAAAACAAAGTGTAAATAATTACTTCTTTAAGTTTGAAAAAATAATTATTATGATAAATTGTTAATGAGATTTATATTTGAAAGTAGTTTTAATTAAATATCATATAGTAATAAAATAAAAATTATTATTAATTAATTATTATTGTGATTAATATTTTTATTATGTATATAACTTAAAAGAGTACGTATAAAATTTGAACACTAAAAGAATGAAATAAGTTGTGAAAAAAATATATAACAGTAAAATTAAATTAAAATTAGATAAGAAAAGTAGTTACACACTATAGCAGGTGATTTTGTGTCCTTGGTATAATGAAAAGAGCACATTCACAATAGCTCTTATTTTCTTCTCTTTCAAATTATTACAAATTAATAAAGGAACAGGAACACATTTTCAAATATATTTTGCACAAATAATAAATAGATAATAATATTTTGATGCATTTTTTTAACCCATTTTTCAATCACTTTTAAATTATTATATCACACCACTAAAAAAAATGAAAATAAATAATTAAAAAATAATTGAAATTGTGAGTTAAAAAGTAAATAAAAAAAATGAAACAAAATATTATTATCTATAATAAATATTCTGAACACAGTGTAAAAGTGATGAAAAAGAAGGTTGAAAAACTAAAATTAAACAAAACGGTAGTTATGAAAATTAAAAACACGTGTTAGTCTTGAAATTAGTAGCAGATTCATATGAATTGCGTGCACAAAAGGTAATGTAATTCAAAGCAAACTGTGCTTGTTTCCAGAGTTTAAAGTAAGAGGGGACCACAACAAGACAAGTAGCGGCATCCAAATGTGTTTTTGAATTTTTTCTTTTAAGACTTCAAACTTTGAAATGTTACATTAACATTACAATTTGAAATTGAATGTTGTTGTAAGTGAGACAACGGTGTTTGAGGTTAAAAATCTTAATTCAGTTCAATATTTGACTTCCAACTATATGTATAGCAGTCAAAGACAATACTAACCCTAAGTAAACATTTCTTTTAATGTTTAACATATGTATTTTCAACGTTAAAAAGATACTATCAAATAAGTAAATACTGTAAGAGATATGATTTTTAAAATAGTTTTTATAAATATTAATATATGATATTTTTGTGACTAGGCCAATTGTTTATACTTTTTTACAAAATTCTTGTTTAAATTTTAGATGTAACAAGTTGTGATTTATTTCCCAAATTAATCCTATTTGATTAAGAAGTTAAGAGTGAATTGAGTTTAAAAAAGTCTAATAAAAAAGGTAAAGTCCTGACTCAATGAGAGGGAGATTTGTTTTAATTAAATTTGACAATAAATTTACTCCAAATCTGATTCAATCCAAACTGTAAACACCTCTACCTTATAAATATTTGAAAAGAATTTCAGCTGAAAACATAACCAGATTTATTCGCTATACAAATGGAAATATTTATAACTCGACAGAAGTAAAGGTTTCACCATAAAAAATATATTTTGGTTTACGGGACTGAAAATATATTTGAATAAAAAATTACAACTAAAAAAAGTTAAAATTCCTCTTATATATTGTGTATGTTCTACATTGTATATTTATATTTATAATATAATATATTAAATTAATATATTTATTCACTTACGGTATATTTTCGCATGAATTGGTTATATTATTAATTATATATATATATATATATATATATATTATTTCTGAAACTTTATTTTATTGTAAGATATTTTAAAACGAAAGGAAACAGAAAGGAGAAAAAATATTTTAATGAGTTTAATTTTTTTTTTTAAAGGGGTCATTTTAATTTTTTTTATGTTTAATTTTCATATTTAACAGCTCTTTTTTGTACTTATAAAAAAGTAACAAAATTCATATAATGCATGATGTTATTTTTTAAATTTAAATTAAATATTCAGCAAGGGAATTAAAAAAAAAATTATTAAAGAACTTAAATAGCACAATTTATTAAAGAATGAAAACTAAATAAAAATACTGAATTTAAAGAACTTACTCGAAGAAAAACATGGTATCCCTGATATTTGGTTCGTTATATTTGAATAATAAAATATCTGAAGGAAAGCGTAAGACCGAAAGATTGGAATCTGGTGGTGTGGGACCCAGTCGCACCATACTCCACAAACGAGTTACACAGATTCTCCATTTCTAACTTCACCTTTGACTTTTTCTTTCATCCCCATCCCTCCTTTTCAACCCAATCGAATTTATACTTTTCTTTCCACTTGGGTTTCATTACACCTCCCCAACAATATAATACTATTTTCTAAATACTAACAAAAAAATTTCATTTTTATGAATATTAAGAATAATTTCCTCATTGGTCCAGAGTGCATAAACTATGTCGATTAATTAAATTCAAAATATAAAAAAAAACAAGTATATTTCATAATTTTTTGTCAAATTTACACAAAAGTGCTTATCCTCTGGTAGAGGACTCTTCTGGTCCACAAAGGTCACAACCAACAAAGCAAAAGTTGACTTTGCTTCTTTTCTTAACTTTCCCTTGCTTGCAAGAACTTCCTTTCTCTTTTTCCCACTGTTACAACTTCCTCCGTTAATTTCAAACAGCGGTCTTCACTCATCACTGTCGGTCTCACACTTTCTCGATATATCCGTCGCTTAAACAGCCTGAGCGCCGAAACCCACAGGGGCGGGGACGGCGGTTTCCGGCAGACGCGGCTGCGGATGACGGTGCTCTCCCTCGTAGGTAACGATGAGCATGTTGGGGTCATCCTGGGCTCGCTCCACGTGCTTTCTGGCCGGACACCCTCGCACGCTACTGCACTTGTAGTACCCTCTGCCATTACCAAAAGACTTAATAATTAATCTCCGACAAACAAGATAAATAAAATAATACTATCATTCGAGGGTTCCAAAGTTGAGAGGCGTGGAGATTAATGTTTGACTTTGACGGATTCAATTCTACAGAAGGATAAGAATAGAAAAATACCGTGGGTAGGGTGACCCCTTGATGGGTTTTTGACCATACTTTCTCCACGAGTACTCGTCCGCAGGGATATCGGCGATCTTCGAACTTATCGCCGGCACTCGAATCATTCGTTTCATACGAGATTTCCTGTTGAAAGCCAGAAACAAAATCATTATTTTTTTTCCTTTAGTTTGGGATTTATTGATATGTGTGCGAAAAGAATTTTACCTTCTCTTGGAGCAATGACAGTGGGCGGAGGATGAGGTTTTCCCGGCGGAGAGGGTGGCGTCGTGACACCTTTTCCGGTGGGACGAGGAGAGAGGAGGCTTCCCGGAGGCGATGATGGTGGGGCCGATCTTGCCGTCGGAGACGCTGCCGTCGGCCGTGACGGAGGACATGAAGGAGGAGGTGGTGGTGGAGATGGGAGGGGATATGCTAAAGGTGGTGTCTTTGGTCTTGGAATACTGAGAAACCGACAAATCCGTGGAAGAAGGGTTGGGGTTGGGATTGGGATTTGACTTGAGCTTGGGGTTTGCAAAATGAAGAGTGGGTTTTTGAGGTTGTGGGTGCGGTGGAGAAGGAAGAGAGGGAGAGGGATGAGAAGGCGCGCGGCGAAAGCGAGCGTGACCAGTGCGATTCAACAAGTTGATGACTTGTTTGAACTTGGAGACGGTGAAGTCGGTGATTTCCGTGCAGTCAAGGTGGTTGAGATTAAGACGGTGGTGGTGTGTTGAAGAAGAGGAGGAGGCGGAGGCAGAGGCAGAAGAGGAAGGGATTTGAGAGGAAAGAACACGAATGAGATGCTCCATACTTTTCAATCCAGCGGAAGCTGCTTCTTCAATGGCTATCTGTTCTTCCATCCTAATCTTGGCAACACCTGCCAGATCTACTGCCATGGAAGCTCGGAGAGAGACTACGTTGTTGGCGTTTGGTTTGGTTTTTTGTGTGGGTTTGGTTTGGATGGAAGAAAGTAGAGGGGAAGAGGGTTGGTTATAAAAGAGAGGGTGGATGAGAAAGTCAACGAAGCTTCGTCAATGGAAGCGTGGATATTGGTTGGACTTTGCTTTTGCATGCAAATTGAAGTAATGGCCAGAATAATGTTGTTTAGAAATCACTTTTTTATTCCACCAATGCCATTATTTATTATTATTGTTAATAATAATAACACAAAAAGGCGTGCCGCGACAAAACACAATGTTTGCTCACTGTAAAGCTCCAAAGGAGGACTAGGTGGTGTGTCCCACCACTTCTCGGTTGGAAGCCCCCAGGGAAATTGCCAAACCAACTCAACAAATCTTTACCATACAAATTTTTTTAATTAAAATGCAGAAAATATCATCACCGCCAAGCCAAAGGCACCAGCTTCCTTTACCCAAATAGATTAATGTCTTCAAGTATTTCCCCAACCTGGTCAACGGCATTGCATCTACTGTTTTTGCTTACTATTTTCCTACTTTCCTCAATAAAGAGAGGGAAACAAATGATTTATTTATTTTTTCCATTTTAATATCTGACCCATCTTTTAAAAAGAACTATGCCCATCAACTTTCACTGTATTGGAAAGTTGAAACTGTGGGGAAGATAATGAAGTATGGAAAAAAATAATAATTTTTTGTTTTGGCTATTATCTTCTTTTGTTTTGTTTTTTCTTTGTTTCTCTCTTTGGCTAAGCATAGCATTAGTTTATGTAAAGGCCACACTTGTATGTAGAATCTTGTCATTTTCAAGCGCATTCATGCACTAACTATACTGCATTAATATTGAAAACAACTTAGATGTTTCATATCGATTACTTCATTGTTATTATTATTATGACAAATTTGTGATGAGTTTTGACTTTCGTGTCCTGCTTAGCACACAGAAAGGGAATTTGGTTATTTGAGTTCTACTATAAATCACTTTATGTTTTATTAGTTTCCGAATTTGGCTTTTGAGGTTTATCGAAAATCAACACTGTTCTGTTCCTTGAAAAGTGAAGAGGCTATTTTCTTGTTGACTTCCATAGACTTTGGCAATAATGAGTTACCGTATACGTATAGCACCGAGTGTATTCCACTATAAAAAATAGTATAAAATTATATCGATCTCTTCGGAAGTTTCGCCCTTTACCTTTTCCATTTTGTCCTTTTGTTAATGGTTGACCATCCATCTATGGTGATGGCAACTAAATGGAACTTTAATTTTGAATTTTAACGTGGATTCCCAATACGATGAAAAAAGTAATGCGTGTAGTTTCAATAAAGAAGAAGAAAAAAAAAAGTAACAAAGCTTACTCAACTTGATTCCTTGTGTTAGGTCAATGCCTAGTTTGGTCAGCCACAACACCCAGGAATATAAACATTATCATGGTGTTTACCCTAAAAAAATCATGTCCGAATCTCTTTGTCACTCTAATTCAACGCATATGGGAATATAATAGAAATATTTTTTTCTTGATGGTTTTAAAATACGCAGATTAACACCGTAGAAAGTAATACACATTTGATTTGATTTGATTTGATCTGGAGAGTTGATATTTAATAGGAATTTATTCTATGATAATATTTGTATTCTATGCTAATAATTAATATGCTTTCATGCGCACATGTACACTATCTCCATTTTATTAAAGAAAAGAAAACACTAATAATTGAGAGGTGGGAGATGGCATCTAACTTTTGTTTTTTGGTCAACAAGATGGCATCTAACTAGCCACCAGAGTCTGTGCTGGTGGTGAGAAGGTGAAGCCCAACGTACAAAACTTCATTAAAGTTTGGTTGACATTTACGATAATCCTTTTAATATAAGCAACAATATTGTTTTCAACGTTTTTGTGCAACCATTATTAGCCACTGTTTTCTTCACCATTTCTTGCAACCTTGGAGAAAACTAAACCTTCATGGGTTTCTTAACATGGACCACCATTTATGGCTTCATCGTACGGTGGTTGACCTACAATGCAAGATTTCAAATAAATGTGTTTATTGGAAGACTCTATTTTAAAATATAATACTATATTGTAAGGAATCGCATTCTTAAATAAAGAAAAGTCGTGTTTCAAAATACTATTTCCACTAATATAAGTAATTGATATTTAATAATCTCAAAGGTATTTAATGAAAAAGTGTGAAAAAAAGTAAATATATAAAAAATGAAGTGAAGATAGAAAGTTTCTAGATTTAATTGCATATAAAATATATTTGCCAAATTTACCATGTTTTCACTCTATTTTAGTATCGCTTATTTTTTTTACCTTTTACTCGTGTGCTAAATGTGTAGTGACATGTTACAAATAAAACAAATTGAAAATAGTGAAAAATGACGTTTTTTTTTCATCTATTCTTGTAAAATGATATCATTTTGATAATTATGTATTTAATAAAATACAACATGACAACATGTTGTTAGACATTTAAAAGATGAAAAATACATAAAAACTGAAAACATAATAAAAAGTTTGCGAAAATAATAAAAATAATAAAATAATTATTATTGGGTTGTAAAACATGCTATTAAACAAAATTATTAGTAGAAAGTAATTTTCCGAAGAATATAATATATACACACACCTTTTATCATTGAGAATAAAAGTAAGGGAAACAAAACTAATTTATATTTCTAAATATTAATGATATTTTAACGAAACTTATGTTGAATATGTTATATTTTCAACTTCACTTCCCTAAAATTAATTAATTTTTATGTAATCGAAAAACATTATATAAAGGAAGAGTAAATGACTATAATGCCCAAATAGAATTTATAGTTTCAACGAAACTCGCAACACGTGGGAAGAGTATTCAAAGCGCCATAAGTGAAGTTTGGTACCTCACTCATTCTATAGATTCATATTCACATTTAGGTCAGAAAGAAAGAGGAAAACAGAAAATGGCTGCACCTCACAGTCAATGGTTAATAACTTTCTTTTCAGAAATGACATTAATTTCAATAGTTGAATCTCGTAATCGAAAGTGTTATATGATAAAGATGTCTTTTCAAAGTTTGATAAAATTCACACCCTCTAACTAAAACTGATATAACGTCCCCATCTCAAATTTAAGCGTTATAAATGAAAAATAATAATAATAATAATTCAAAACACTATACAAAAGGTTATTGATCAATTTTGTTTAACGAAACTTAGTAGCCCATGAATTTTTTTCATGCTTCTGTTAAAGTTTTTAATTTGTTACTATAGTATATGATTTAATTAGAAGAAGTATGGTATTTTTAATTCACATTTTATTTTAAATTTGAAAACGTTAGAGCATTACCCCCTCGTGAAGATTTTCCTTTTTCGGAAAATTTGACTAAAAAACTAATTTTCCCAAAATATTATCTTTTAAATGGAAATCAAAACTCATCAAGCTAACTAAAATTTTCACTTTTAACAAATATTCCTATAAATTTATATGAAGGTGTAAACTTTAAAGCAATCTATGTAGCCAACACACCAAAAAAGTTAAGGTAAGATGCTAATTTACTAAATTTCTTCTTATTTATCTTAATCAACTTTAAGTTCTGACTTTCTCAGTCTTCTTAATGTTTTCGGGATTCTTTAGGTTATTGACTTCTCTTCAAGATTCTCGACTTTCTTAAATTTTTTAAGGTTATCAAATTTCTTAAGGTTCTCGAGTTTCTAAAGGTTTTTAAATTGTTCAAGATTCTCGAATTTCTCAAGGTTCTTGAATCTTTCAAGTTTGTTGAATTTCTCAAGTTCTTGGTCTTCTCAAGTTCTCAAAATTTTCTTCATTCGTCTGCTTTTCAAAGCTGGTATTTTCAAGTTGGACCTTCATAAGTTTTATGCTCCTCTAGAGAGGGAGTGTTAGAGATATCATATATCTCGTGATTTTAATTCTACTGATGAAGATATAATATATTTTATTCTCCTCTATTATTATTATTATCAAATATTACATATTATGATGATATTTTAGATTTTACTTTTTCCTTAAATATTAAATAATGATATATTATACTCTATATATTTTGAACTAATTTCTAATAAATCAATATGAAAAATAATAAAACTATCTTTGAGTTACTTTTCATCAAACATCTCTTGTTTACATTTTTTTTTCTCCTAACTTATACATATCTAAGATATGTGGATTAACTTAAAAAATAAAGGAATCTAAATTACAGATTAATACATGGATCAATTATTTTTTTGAAAATATTACGTATTTGAACATTGTTAATGTAAGGTTTTTCAATAAAAAAACATTGAAAGATTTGACATTAATAAATGATATACAAATCCATATAAAATATCAAAACACCACATTTATATCTTTTTATATCATACTCGTCTCGGTTATTACGAGGATGAACTTAAACTCCGATATCACTCAAAAAGTTTTTTTTTCAAGGAGATACACCTCATGAGTAGTTATAATTGACATAATATTGGATTTGACAATTTTATTAATATCACATGTAATAACATTATCGCGATTTTATCACCGTTTAATTTAATGGATAAAATTATAATAAGAGCAACTAAAAAAAAAGAAACAAACTATACAGGAGAAATAAACAAAAAAGAAAAGAACAAACACTTTTATTCTATAAAAACCAAAAGGTTAATCAAACCTATAGAAATAGAGATATTAGTTTTTACATGTTTACTTCAGAGATAAATTTTTTCTTTATAACTTTACTGTTTTATGAATTTATGTTTTATTATATTTTATTTGTATCAATTTTATATTAGATATTTCCAATTTTTTGTGAAAAGAATAATTTTTAGTTTTTCAATGATTTTTCTAATTTTCCAACAGTTTTTTATTTTTAATTATTGGGCTTGCTCACTCGTCCATTAACTAATGGATTAAGTGGTTAAAGAAGGACCAAGCAAACTTGGGCTTCATTTAAATATTCATTTCACTATGGAGATAAAAGGATTGGACTTGATTCGCAAATTTCTCAATTCCAGCCCAATTCATTATGGGTGATGAACGAAAACTTTGAACTTACCCATTCACTTTTTTCCTTATATTTTCCCCTTAAAACACTTAATAAAATGTGTTAGTCTAAGGGTGTGTTTTAATTGCTAGAAATGTTTCAAGAAATTTTTTATTTATTGAAGTATAGATATTTTAAAATAGATACTCCTAAAGTTTGTTTTTTCACATCAAATCTTTTAATTCAACTTGCTCTATTGGTTGTGGACTAATAGTCTAGATACTTGAACCTTTATGTTGTTTATACAGTAGGATTTAAGATAGATAGGGTTTGTTAATAAGAAGGTACTAAAAAGATAAATAGGAAACGAGAAAATTATTTTTTGATAAAATTTTGTTAACAAACTTCTAGAAATATATACGTGACAACACTTTAACTAACAAACCAAAAATATAAATTTATTTAACATGACTTTAGATAATGATTATACATGCAATCATTTACTATTAAAAAATAAATATTTCTTATCAATTTTT
>Ga0099823_1005391_pt1 | contig 12751 bp, 7 predicted proteins | sample CowpearedBW_FD_76831 | JGI IMG/M metagenome (GOLD analysis project Ga0099823, IMG submission 76831) | Root nodule microbial communities of legume samples collected from California, USA - Cow pea red BW | ecosystem: Host-associated > Plants > Roots > Nodule | place: USA: California | collected... | reverse complement strand
AAATAATAAGGGTTGAATTTTTTTAACTTGTAATCAAATTTGTGGTATATAATAAGAAAATGTTTTTGATGATAAAAAAAAATTCATTATCAAAATTTAAAAACTTGTACTCAAAGTAACATGCAACTCCTCACATATTTGTTCAAGGTACCGATCTTATATTCCTACCTATTTTCTCTTCAAGGCAGCCACCTTGTGCAAATAATAAGGGTTGATTTTTTTTGACATGTAATCAAATTTGTGATATATAAGAAGTACATCTTTTGGATAATAAAAAAAATTGATCATCAAAATTTAAGAATTTGTACTCAAAGTAGTAAGCAACTTCCCACGTATATTTCATATTGCCCCTCTTATTTGCCTACCTATTTTTTCTCTAAGGCAGCCACCTTGTGCAAATAATAAGGGTAGATATTTCTAACTTGTAATCAAATTTGTGATATATAAAAAGTAAATATTTTGGATGATAAAAAAAATTTATTATCAAAATTTAAAAATTTGTGCTCAAAGTAGCAAGCTATTTCACACATATTTTTCAAGGTGCCCCTCTTATTTGCCTTCAAATTTTCTTCAAGGCAGCCACCTTGTGCAAATAATAAGGGTTGAATTTTTTTGACATGCAGTCAAATCTGTGGTAGATAAGAAGTACATCGTTTTGATGATAAAAAAAAATCATTATCAAAATTTAAAAATTTGTACTCAAAGTAGCATGCAACTTCCCACATATTTTTTTAAGGTGTCCCTCTTATTTTCCTATCAATTTTTTTTTTCAAGGCAGCCCACCTTGTGCAAATAATAAGGATTGATTTTTCTGACTTGTAATCAAATTTGTGGTATATAAGAAGTACATCTTTTGGATGATAAAAAAAAATTGATTACCAAAATTTAAAAAATTGTACTCAAATTAGCAAGCAACTTCCCACAAATTTGTTTAAGGTGACACTCTTATTTGCCTACCTATTCTTTCTCCAAGGCAGCCACCTTGTGCAAATAATAAGGGTTGAATTTTTTTTAAATTTAATAAAATTTGTGGTATATAATAAGAAAATGTTTTGGATAATAAAAAAAAATTGATTATCAACTTTTAAAAATTTGTACTCAAAGTAGCATGCAATTTCTCACATATTGGTTCAAGGTACACACCCCTCTTATAATCAAATTTGTGGTATATAAGAAGTACGTCTTTTGGATGATAAAATTGATTATCAAAATTTAAAAATTTGCACTCAAAGTAGAAAGGAACTTCCCACGTATTTGTTCAAGGTGCCCCTCTTATTTGCCTACCTATTTTTTCTTTAACGCAGCCACCATGTGCAAATAATAAGGGTAGATTTTTCTAACTTGTAATCAAATTTGTGGTATATAAGAAGTAAATATTTTGAATGATAAAAATAATTGATTATCAAAATTTAAAAATTTGTACTCAAAGTAACAAGCAATTTCACACATATTTTTCAAGGTGCCCTCTTATTTGCCTTCAAATTTTCTTCAAGGCAGCCACCTTGTGCAATTTTCCTTCAAATTTTCTTCAAGGCAGCCAACTTGTGCAAATAATGAGGGGTTGATTTTTCTGACTTGTATTCAAATTTGTGGTATATCAGAAGTACATCTTTTGGATGATAAAAAAAAATTGATTATCAAAATTTAAAAATTTGTACTCAAAGTAGCAAGCAACTTCCCACGTATTTGTTCAAGATACCCCTCTTATTTGCCTTCCTAATTTTTTCTTCGAGGCAGCCCCGCCTTGTGCAAATAAAAAGGTTTCACTTTTGTGACATGTAATCAAATTTGTGGTATATAATAAATACATCTTTTAGATGATAAAAAAAATTAATTATGAAAATTTAAAAAATTTTACTCAAAGTAGCAAGCAATTTCCCACATATTTGTTCCAGGTGCCCCTCTTCTTTGTCTACCTATTTTTTGTTCAAGGCAGCCACCTTATGCAAATAATAAGTGTTTATTTTTTTTAACTTGTAATAAAATTTGGGGTATAGAATAAGTACATGTTTTGGATGATAAAAAAAATTGATTATCAAAATTTAAAAATTTGTACTCAAACTAGCAAGCAAACTTCCCATATGTTTGATCAAGTTGCCTTCTTATTTGCCTACCTATTTTTACTATAGCCACCTTGTTCAAATAATAAGGGTTGATTTTTCTGACTTGAAATCAAATTTGTGATATATAAGAAGTACATCTTTTGGATGATAAAAAAAATTGATTATCAAAATTTAAAAATTTGTACTCAAAGTAGCAAGCAATTTTGCACGTATTTGTTCAAGGTGTGTGCCCCTCTTATTTGCCTACCTATTTTTTCTTCAAGGCAGCCACCTTGTGCAAATAATAAGGGTGGAATTTTTTTTAACTTGTAATCAAATTTGTGGTATATAATAAGAAAATGTTTTGGATGGTAAAAAAAATTTGATTATCAAAATTTAAAAATTTGTACTCAAAGTAGCAAACAACTTCCCATATATTTTTTCAATGTGCCCCTCTTATTTGCCTTCCTATTTTTTACTTCGAGGCAGCCACTTTGTGCAAATAATATGGGTCGATTTTTGTGACTTGAAATCTAAATTGTGGTATATAAGAAGTACATCTTTTGGATGATAAAAAAAATTGATTATCAAAATTTAAAAATTTGTACTCAAAGTAGCAAGCAACTTCCCACGTATTTGTTCAAGGTGCACCTCTTATTTGCCTACCTACTTTTTTGTTTAAGGCAACCACCTTGTGCAAATAATAAGGCTAGATTTTTCTAACTTGTAATCAAATTTGTGGTACATAAAAAAGTAAATCTTTTGGATGATAAAAAAATTTATTATAAAAATTTAATAATTTGTATTCAAAGTAGCAAGCAACTTCCCAAATATTTGTTCAAGGTGCCCCTCTTATTTACCTTCTTATTTTTTTCTTCAAGGCAGACCTTGTGCAAATAATAACGGTGGTTGATTTTTGTGACTTGTAATCAAATTTGTAGTACACAAGAAGTACATCTTTTGGATGATAAAAAAAATTGATTATCAAAATTTAAAAATTTGTACTCAAAGTAGCAAGAACCTTGCCATATATTTGTTCAAGGTGTCCCTCTTATTTGCCTACCTATTTTTTCTTCAAGGCAGCCACCTTGTGCAAATAATAAGGGTTATTTTTGTGACTTGCAATCAAATTTGTGGTATATAAGAGGTACATCTTTTGGATGATAAAAAAAATTGATGCTCAAAATAACAAGCAACTTCCCACATATTTTTTGAAGTGCCCCTCTTATTTGCCTTCCTATTTTTTTCTTCAAGGACAGCCACCTTGTGCAAATAATAAGGGTTGATTTTTTTGACTTGTAATCAAATTTGTGGTATAAAAGAAGTACATATTTTGGATGATAAAAAAATGATTATCAAAATTTAAAAATTTGTACTCAAAGTAACATGCAACTTTGCACATATTTGTTCAAGGTGCCCCTCTTATTTGCCTTCCTGTTTTTTTCATCAAGGCAGCCACGTTGTGCAAATAATAAGGGTTGATTTTTGTGATTTGTAATCAAATTTGTGGTACATAAGAAGTACATCCCTCTGTATGATAAAAAAAGATTGATTAGTAAGATTTAAAACATTGTACGCAAAGTAACAAGTAGTTTTCCACATATTTGTTAAATGTGCCCCACTTATTTGCCTATCTGGTTTGGTCTATTTTTTTTCTTCAAGTGAGCCACCTAGTGCAAACAATAAGGGTTGATTTTTGTGACTTGTAATCAAATTTATGGTACAAAGTACATCCCTTTCGGTGATAAAGAAAGGGTTTGATTAGTAAAATTTAAAAATTCGTACGCAAGGTAGCAAGCAGTTATCCACATATTTTTTCAATGTGTCCACTTATTTGCGTAACTTGCTTGGCCTATTTTTTTCTTATAGCGAGCCACCTAGTGCAAAATTTAAAGGTTGATTTTTATGAATTGTAATTAAATTTGTTGTAAATAAGAAGTACATCTCTTCGGATGATAAAAAGAAATTGATTAGTAAAATTTAAAAAATTGTACGCAAAGTAACAAATAGCGTTTCACATATTTGTTCAATGTGCCTAACATATTTACCTATCTGATTTGACCTATTTATTTCTTCAAGCCAGTCACCAAGTGCAAAAACTATTCGTCGCAGATTTTATCCGCGGATACCTACGAACAGGAGTATTTTTGTCATCCCTAGTTATGGGTAGTAACTCCCCCTTACCCTACCGTTGTTCATCCCGTATTCGTTCTCATATCCGTGTGGGTATCCATTATGCGGTTACTCGCATGTTTTCTTAATATCCACATATATCTGCGGGTATTTGCAAAATAAAAATAAATTTTTTTAATAATATATTTTAATCATAAATTCAAATGAAATACAGTACATAACATTCATAAATTTCAAACCAAGTTCAAGTAATCTATTTAAATAGTGTTGATTGACAATTTACAAAGAAAGAGATAATCTATTTTAAAACCAATTGATAAGAAACATGTTAACAAGCGGGTGTAAAATTTATTCGTATCCATTATCTGCGAATATCCATTTACAATATTCACTCTACCCGTTATAAATTTTATTCACAAGTATCCACGTAATTGCTTTTACATCCCTAATAAAGAATAGATAAATTTTAAAAACAATAAACAATAATTAATAATTTTTTTTCATATTCCTCCTTTTTTTTTCGATAGGTAAAGCAGAGGAGCTTTTTGTTTCCTCCTCGCTAAAGGAAAGTATCGCCGGTGGCTTCTCTTATAAACTGCAAAATTATTTTTTTAATGTTTCTTTCCTTATACTACCCTCAACTTTCACTGAAATTACTCACTCTACCACTACGCGAATCTTTAACAGAGGGGCCTCGCAGTCATTACGCATATAATACCACTACAAAGATTCATCCTCACACGACACCGTTTTCACCCACTCCACGCTTCCGTCGGGGACTCACCCCCGCCAAAACCCGCTATTGTCGTCGCCACCCTCTCACAAATTCATTTCCACTTTTGCCCCTCCCTTGCGTTTCGAATTTCAATTCGCTCCAATCGAAGTTCGATTTTGCGAAACACTCCATTCCAGAAGCTTCGATTCTCGATCGCCGAGAAACGGAGCCCTAAAAATAATTCTTCTAGGGTTTCTCTGTCTTTGCGTGGTTTTGGTTTTGAAATTTTTGATCCGTTCGGGAATGGGGGATCGAGGAGAGGACGAGGATTTGCAAATGGCGATTCGAATGAGCATGCAACGCGCGACGCCGGAGACGAAGCGCAGCAAGCCGCAGGATGCCGCCGCCGGGGCGGTTTCGGAATCGTCGGAAGATTCGCCAGAGTCTAAGACCCGGCGGAGGGAGCTCATGGCGGCGGCGGCAGAGAAGCGGATAGCGGCAGCGGTGAGGGTTTTGCCATCATCATTGCCACCGGGGAAGAAAAGTGGTGAATTGGGGAGGAGAGAGGAGTTGCGTTTGAAGAGTGTGAATTCGAGTAAGGAACTTTCAGCGGAAGAAGCAAATCAATTGTTTTCTATGGTGTTTGGAAATGAAGTCTCTAAGGGGATTCTTGCACAGTGGAGCAACCAGGGAATACGGTATTTTATAATTTCAAATTACTTATTAATTTATCTGAAGTGTATGGATATGTTGCCAAGTGTAGGATTAATAGACACAAATCTTTAACATGTTCTTGTGTTGAAACCCCTGTTGCATACTTTCATTTTCTAGATGAGGATGTAATTGGTATACCTATTTTGGTGCTTTGTTTTTCTTATTTAATGTTCGATGCATATTCCTGCTTCCCCCCATAATGTTGTTATGTTATCCAGCGGTATGTGTTTCTTGTTTCTATGTGATTGGAGTCGGAGTTGGATATAATATGTTTGTTCTGAATCAGGATATGTATCTATTTGTATCATATTTCTGATTCTGAAGTGAGCTCAGTTACTCATACAGTCTTGAAAATCCCATGACTTCACTGCCATGCTCTCATTATTAATCAATATAAAATCGAACCTGTATATTCTGGCATTGGAAAATACAATATATTACAAGAAAAAGGGGGAAATTGGAACTTTATCTTCAAAATAATGCATTTTCCCAGCAGTAAAACATATCGAGGGTTTTGTAAATATACCTTAATCGCTAAAGTCTTGGTGAATGATCATTCAAAAAGTAAGGAATAAGATTTAGAAAAGGTATAGGAATGCAGTAAAAATAAAACTGTATTAGTTAACGTATTGTCAATATGCCTTTTTTCTCTTTTCCTCTGGAGAAAGTGTAGAACTTCCTATGTGAAAGCCTGACTAACTAAATGAGGGCTGCTAGGGTTGAAGTTCTTACGTAGTACTGGTGTTAGACAAATTTCTTGTGTACGATTCTTCATTGATTGCTTGATGGATGCAGTTTATGAAATAATTGGTTGGTTCTACTTGCTTGGTAAAGAATGAAAAAGTTCCTGTTGAAACTACTTGAGAAAAACTAACAAAAAGAAAACCACAGAAGAATGCAACATTGCTATTGAACATAATCCTTTTTGTATGTTGTAGAGTGGCAAAATTATTTGTCATACAAAGTGATTTTGTTCACTTGATGCTACATTCCTTCTTAATTAGATAGCTAAGCCATGCCTGGTTTTTGTGGTTCCTTGATATCATCTGTTTGTTACTTGGAGAATATTTTCATTTTATTATCTCCTGTTGAGGTATGTTTAATGTAATAACTCAATATTTGCACAAGATGTTTGTATCATGTCCTTTAATCAATGACCAATATTTCTTATTTCGAAACTTGCTTCTGAACATCAAGTGCAATCGAACCTTTCTGCTGTGAAACTATTGCTATGCTGCTCATTTTCTATTTGTGAAGCATAATTTATGAATGGATTAATTTCACTGAAAAAACATCATTATAAAGGAAATCATGAACATGTGTTGTCATTCCTTGATATTATTTGTTAGTTACTTGGAGACTATTTTCATTTTTGAGCTTCTGTGGAGGTATTTTTAATATAACAACTAAATATTGGCACGAGATGTTTGTATCTTGTCCTTTAATCAAGGACCAATATTTCTTATTTTGAAACTTGCTTATCATGTCCAGTTGAACCTTCCTGCTGTGAAACTATTGCTATGCTGCTCATTTTGTATTTGTGAAACATAATTTATGAATGGATGAATTTAACCGAAAAAACATCATTATAATGGAAATCATGAATGTGTGTTTGCAACTCTTCATCTGCATGTTATATTTTTTAACATATTGATGTTTTGACTTTTGAATTATTTTTTGTATACCTTTTGTTTGTGTATAATACCTTTTATCAATTTTCCAGTTAGTTACCACCCTGTTATCTGTTGTATTGAGTAGATTGTTACAGCTGTCATAATCAGGTTGTTACAACTGATCCGGTCAGTTAGAACGCATCTGTAGTCTATGTGTAACTGCTGTAAACAGAAGCTCATCACTTCTATAAAACTCAGTATAATCAATTCAAAGTTTCTTTTCTCTTAAGTTTGATTTCAATACTTTTAAATTCAGATAAGATTGTGTACTTGCTTTTTATTGCTAATACTTTGAAAAACTGCACCATAGGTTTAGCTCTGATCCTGTAACATCAATGGGCCTAGTGCAGCATGAAGGCGGTCCCTGTGGCGTTTTGGCAGCTATACAAGTAATTGCTACATTTTTTCAATGCTGTCCATTTTTCGGATCTGTTTAAGAAGTCCCTTTTTCAAACAATGAAAGTGCTACTGATCTGGTTGTGATGATTTCACTCCAAATAGGGACCTTCAGTATAACAAACCCAGCTAATATGCATAACTGTCCTTAAACTATTGAGACTGTTTTACAATGGTTTTGGGTGAAACAATAAGCACTAAATGAGTGCTTTAACCTCTAGAATGTACACTGACTGTGTGGTACACGTATTAACTATAGGCAGTAAACAAGTATTTTGTAGTCAGAAAATATTAGCAAATGGCTGTATGATAAATCTATTCGGTGTTTTCTTTATATGATTTCCCATGTATATGTTTCAAGTAAAAGAAATTTAATGATGTCTTCTTACTCTCATGTAAGGATGGGAATGGGGATGATGACTGCAGGTATATTCCTACATTCATATTTGTGGTATTCATACAGACCCCGGGTATTCATGGATATCGACAAATATTAAGAATTTAAACATCTTGAAGAAAAAATCATATTATAACTATTTATTAATTTTATTTTTTATTAAATTAAATAGTATTGCAAAAAACATATCAAGTTCATTTATATACTTTATAGTAATCTGTATACATAATTATTGTGTGCATATGTTTATTCTTTAAAAATTCATTATAATTAAGAAAAAATAAATTTTATTTCATAAAAAAAGATGTAATAATAAGTTTAAGAAGTAAAGAGGTATCCACGGGGCAGATTATATGTTCTCCACCCACACCCACACCCGGTGGATCATTTTAACTTTTCCACTTTAGTAGTGTTGACTTTTGTTGATTCAATGAATAAATATACTGTTGTAACAACTGAGCTCGCTTGTGAGTGTATAATTAAATATTGATTTATTATTTTTATTTCATTTATTTATTCTTTTTAGAAAGAAGATTTTGAGTCTAATTCAATCTCATAAAACTGACTTGTATGGTAGGGTTTACACTCACTTATATACTATAATTTGACCACATAACTTTAGTTGATATGACATATTCAACACACCTCTTACCGAGGACTAGACATCTTGAGTGTTAGACTAATTATTTGTGGATGGTCTTGATAATGGAGACATGATAGACCCAATGGATCTTGTTAGGACAAACTCTAATAGAATCATAAAAGATGGACCTTAAGCTTAATTCAATATCATAAAATTGACTTGTAATGGAAGATTTGCATCGACTTATATGTTATAATTTGGTAATATATCAATGTGATATCTCCACCAACTTTAAAGAATTTGACATAATGTAAATTCCTAAAAGCATGTTTTTGTCCTGTGTTGGTTTTGCTCATGTTTTTCTTTAACTTTTCAGGCATTTGTGCTTAAACACATCATTTTCTTCAGTGATGAGTTGAAAGATGTACCATGCCTGCCACAAAAGGGTCTGGGTGCATCATTTAAAAGTCTGTCTGTTCCATCTTATACTTTTTCTTCACTCCCTGAAGGTGTAAAAGTAAGGTGATTAACTTTCTCCTGACCAATCGTTTCTGCTTAGCTTGGTAAAATTCATTATAATAAAATTATATCCATTTTTTGTATTCTGTACTTCATGTCTTTATTCAGCCATTTTCTTTGGTCTATAGCGCCCTGTTTCCTGGTGTATTGTCAACATGAATACTGTTTTTTATTCAATTAACTATTCTTTTTAATATTGTTTTATATGTTTGCTTTTAATAATTTCAATTTTGATCGAGTTCGGTGTTAACTTGTTCTATTTCATGAGCAGTAGACAGCAGTAGTATTTGTTCAATCAACAAAATTGTGTCACAACTTAATATAAAGTCTTTTATAGAAACTTGGATACCATGAGGCATCTGAATCCAACATTGAGGATTATAGGATGTTTGGTGGAATAAGTGTTTGGTTCACCCTCGCCCCCCACCCCAACTTTGCAAGGGAGGTTTCTCAAATGCTCGGCTTTGTTTGAATCAATTGGTATTTGAGCAGGTTGTGATTGTACTGGAAAAGGCTACCAGTGCAGGGTTTAATTGAAGCATTGTAGAGTGTCAATCAACTACTGAGACCTTGACTCTTTGGAGCAGTCTTTTATAAGGACTTGGATAACATGAGATGTTTAAGTCCCATATTGAGTTTATGAGATGCTCGATGTAGTAGTTTTGGGTTCTCTCTGTTTGGCAACTAGCTTTTAGGGAAGGGTTCTCATAGTTACTGTCTGCCTTGATATGGACAAAAATGCAAGTATACCCACATTTCCACAAATTGTTGTGGGCAAAAAAGTTTATTTGCTGGAAAATTATTTGTTTAGGAACAGAATGGCAGGCATACATGTAGCTACAGGTTAATCAGTGGAAATAGTATACACCATGATTAGGTTTATCAATTTTATATACATGTTAAAGGAGAGAAAAAAAATTAAACTAACTGGGTAGGAGAAAAGGTAAAGGAATTTAACACTTCGGGTTTTTAAGTTGTGATTTTTAAATCAAGAAATAAGATGGGTATAATTGTAGCTAACTTTTGAAAGAATGATGTTATAAATGTAACAGCCTAGCAGATAGGTTCATAGCGGTAATATCTGTGGTGGGAAGGGGAATACTTAATTTCGATTATTAGTATTTCAGGTAGATTTTGAAGCTTGTATAAAAATAAAATTTTGGCAACTCTTAGAAACTATAATCCAGATAATACTATTAGGAGAAAAGATTTCTTCAGAAGGGAAATAAATGTTTATGTGGGGAGAACATCCAGAGGTACTTGGATGCACATGTAAATTATGGCCGAGGAAAAGCAAGCGGAGAGGGTAAATCTACCATTATATCCTAGATTTTTCATTAGTTTATGACTTTAAAATGGCTGAAACTTGTTTTATGAAACGGGAAGAACATCCTACGAACCTAGAAAAGGAAGGTGGCATATGTTTAAGGAAATTATATGGAAAACTTTGCTTGGACTTATTTCATATCTAGGGGAAGTTTGACTACCCAATTCAAAGTATTGGTTAATGCCGAGTAGGTTCTCCGGAAAACAATATACTTATGCTTTTTGGTGGAGCATTGTCAAAAGAATAAAAGGGCTTGTATGTGATTCTTCACTAATTTAGAAAAGGCACATGGTCAGGAGAGGTATTATGGAGTGATCTACTGAAGAAAGGAGTTTGTATTTCTTATTCATTCAATCTAGGATATATGTATGAAGGGTCATGGCTAGGGTGAGAAGGCAATATAATGCCACAAGTAATTTTCCTTTAATTTTAGGATTACACCAAGTGTTAGTTTTTAGCTCGTTATACCTTTACCTTGGTCTTAGTCTTATACTGGCTTATTAAGCATATTCAAGATTTGGTGTGTCTAAATAACTTTTCTTTCCCCCTGTTTCATCAACTGACTATGATGACCAAGCATTGGGCGAATTCTTGGTCCTAGCTCTCAAATTATCTATGTAGTATTTATTCACTTATTTTATTTATTTATTTGAATGTGGTATTTAGTACAAGTGCAAGTTCTTGGGTTTTCTGTGGGTTCATAATAGTTTAATCTTTATTTCTCATTTTTCTTATTGAATGGTGAAGATTTCAGGTTTTCTGGTTGTGGACTTCATTTGCTTATTAGTATATGTCCATATATTTAAATGTGCTTATTTCAGATTCTCCTATGTTCAGCCTTTTGAAGGGATTTCAGAGGATGAGGTACCTTGGTTATTGTACTAATATTGGTTATTTATGCATCTTGTTGGAAATAAGATTGAATTAAAATTTCCATTTTTTTTATAAGTGTCTTCTATTGTGATTCTACTATGACATCCTTATTAACCAAATCTAGTCTTGTTGAATCATATTCGTATGTTTATAAATCTTTGTTCCTATCTGATGTCCTTCTGAGTTCCACTGGTCTTTAAAAGTGGTCAGTGTGTTCTTTCATGGTTTTTACATATGCAGTGCTTAATGATATATTTCTGTTGTGTGATTTTGTGGCAGGGCCCTCGTAAGAAGTATGGCTGAAATTTTATTTTCATGTGGAAGTAATAGAAGGGCTGTGATTGCAACTTTGAGCTTTCCAGAGAATCACATTCCACGTTTTGAAGGGATTTCAGAGGACGAGGTACCTTGGTTATTGTACACTGATATTGTTTTTTTGCATGGCATCTTGTTGGCAATATTTTGAATTGTATTCCCTATCTTATTATTATTGTCTTCTACATTAACACTCCCATGATAACCTTATCTGATGAATGAAGTCTTGTCTAATTAACAGGTTATTGCAAAATCACTTCAAGGTCTTTCTATTGAATCTGCCGTGGATCTGCAGAAAGTTCTTAGAGTCGAAACGTGCACATCACAAACAACTGCATTGCAACGGCTTGAAGCAAATCTTCCCTTCTTCCAAAGTCGAATGGGAGCATTGCTTTTCCTAATCTCTGCTTTACTTTCTCGAGGACTGGTATGTTTGCCTGCTTCAAGCTCTTCTACTGCACATTGCATTTTACAGACCCTGAATTCACTGTCTTTTAAAGCAAGAGATATTGGACTATTTTTCCTTCCATTTTCTTTTCTTCCTACTAAGAATGAACTACTTGTGACTTAATATACAAACTCTTTTTGCATAATTAGAAGAATTCCGCTGGGTGACTTGTTAACTGTATTCTTAGCTTGATTGAGTTTGTACTTCTAATTGCTTGCTCCTATAATTCATGTAATGGAAAATAGTAGCCTATTTCTGTTTTAAGGACGGACAAACCAAACAATTTAAACCAATGACAAGGTGATAGAATTATTTATTGTGTTTTGGTTGTCCCGGTAATGCATTGTATTTGAGGTATGAATGTAAGTCTTTAAAATGCTTGGAAATTGGCAGGAGGCCAATGACAACCTAGATAATTAATGTGTTGCTGCGGCTTGAATTGGCTTAAAAAAAATATCAGGGTCTCTTGATGCCATTCCCCATCCCCCTTGAATTCAATTCATGCTTCTTTAGTTGTTCAGAAACTTGATAGGATCCTGAGCTCCTGGAGCCAAAGTGGTCTTATAGTGGTCGGTGATTAATGATTTTACCCGAGGTTTTTTTTTTTTTTTTTTTT
>Ga0099823_1005378_pt1 | contig 12762 bp, 3 predicted proteins | sample CowpearedBW_FD_76831 | JGI IMG/M metagenome (GOLD analysis project Ga0099823, IMG submission 76831) | Root nodule microbial communities of legume samples collected from California, USA - Cow pea red BW | ecosystem: Host-associated > Plants > Roots > Nodule | place: USA: California | collected... | reverse complement strand
CTCTTCCATCGCGGTGGGTAGTTAGAATTAAATCAGGAAGCCCACAATCCTAGCCAACATTATTTGTGAACTGATGATTTGCACTAAAACAACTTCAAGATTGAAGTTTGGTGACACCGGATGATATTATGCTGTGATCATCAGCCTTCACAAACCTTTCAATTCAGTGGTTCATGAAAGAACTGAATATATAATGAAATTGGCTGTCATTTTTGTTCAAGAGAAAGTTCTTTTGAAGGAAGTGAACACTGAATCTACTGGTTCCAATGATCAACTATCAAACAATTTCATAGTTTCTCGAATTTCAATATTTTTGTGTCAAGGTTGGAGCATTTGGTTTATATGACCAACCTTGCAGGGAGAGTGTTGGAAATACGAGCGTGAATTGGTTCAGATTCATGTATTATGTAATTTGTGCACTTAGAATTAAGAATTCACAAGCATAGGAAGTAGCACTCTAGTTACTTCCCACTCGCCATAAAGTATAATTATTTCAAAGTGTGTATGTATGTCGATCTTAACTAGTATTCAATCTCTACTATAAAATAATCTACATATTTTATGTTTTAACTTATAAATGAATATTTTTCAGATATTATAAGTCATAACCCAGTCCAAAGCTTTGCATGACCAGCCCCAAATGTTTACGGGACAAGGAAAATGCCAGAAGTACACCAAAGTAAATGGATGGACACTTTAATTGGCTAGCAATTACATAACAGTAGGGATATATATATACACGAAGTATAGGATGTTTCACTTACGAATTTCCACCTGTAACATGCCCACTACTTATAATCAAATATATTCATCATTTAATTTCATGGAACCCAATGTGTTTTTATCAAATTTTAGTAAATGTCAAAATATAAAATAAGGCCTTTCCGTCTCGTGAACAGTCATTTCTTCAGAAAATAGAACATAATTCCAAGAAAAGCACAAAAAGAACTTCTAAACATTCACAAGATCATCATTTACAAACAAAAGTTCAATGATAATGAAGAAAACTTACTCCTCGTGTATTGGAATCAAAACATATGCCTTCTGAAAAATATTTACACCCTTCCACCATCTTCTGAACTTTGCAAAGATCACATCTCGATCACTTTGCTAGATATTTAACAATAAATAATAAATTAGAACATGTATAGAAAAAAGTATAAATTGAAAGGAATTTAAGGAATGCAAATATAGAAGTTAATTACAAACAAAAGCATCTTTGCAACAAATAGAGAATCAAACTAACAGATTCTCATTATGTTCTGACCCAAAAGACTCTACACTCTTGTTTATTTAAACGTTCATTATTTTACATTTAAATTAGTTAAGTTAGCAGGCCTCTGAATTATTTGAGGACTTCTTTATAAAAATAAGTCTTATACTTTAGAAGTTTGTAATTATATCCTTAAACTTAAAAATAATTTTTGATTCGGTCCCTGGTCCCCATTTCTATTATGCAACAGAACCTAGTTAAAAAAATTTGAAAATTTAGGGGACCCAATGAGTAATTTAAACTACTAACTTGGTCCATGAACATTTTCAATTAGATCCATGTACTTAACGGAAGTACGGAACCCAGATGCAAATATGCTATGACCACAATGAAAAATTATTTAAAAGTTCAGGGACCTAATTATCAACATCCAAAATACGGCTAGTAGGGATAAATATAAAAATCCTCAAATAAGTCAAGGGCGCAGAGATAATTTTTCCTTTACGGAATAGTGTTATAAGAAACAATTTCAATCTCATAGCTCCATCCATTTTCTATTTATAGAAAGGACTTATTTATGATAAAAGATAAAATAATAGGGAACAAAATTAATTAATTAATTAATAACTATAATGAGGACTAACTACTAAGATATTTTCCAATTTAATGTAATCAAACCAAAACTTTAAAACTCCACCTCATGATGGATCATATATGTCATAAGAGCCAACCTTGTTGCATATGATGTCAATAAGAGAGCCCTTAAGGGATTTAGTGAACAAGACTGTGATGGTCACCAATGTTAATAATGTCGGTGATGATTTCTTCTGAGAGTACTTTCTCTCTCATAAAATGACAATCAATTTTTATGTGTTTGGTTTGCTCATGGAAAACTGGATTTGACATCATGTATATGAATTTAGTATCATGTTGCTCCTCCAAGAGATCAAATTTACTTCAATAATAACACTATCCAAAGTTGGACTTCTGTTATCTTGTACAATTCACACCAAAGTAACCAATGATTTGGAATTACCTTCATATTGATATATTAATTTGTGAATGGTGCATTTTTTGTGTATAGAAGGATGTGCATTACAGCTTTCCAATCACATAGATCATTCACGAAGTGGCTAACCATGTTAGTTGCAAATGTGATGTTTGACCTAGAGACAGTGAGGTAATTAAGTCTCCCTACTAAACAATGATATCTTGCAGCGACTTTCACTGGCCCCACCTAACCTGAATGAAGTTTCACACTAGGATACTTAGGAGTGTCACTTAGGCAACAACCAAGCGTACCAGTTTTATCAAGATGTTTAAGGCATATATTCGATAGGAAATGACAAAGCCAATGGATGATTAAGCAACTTCAATGTCGAGGAGGTACCTAAAGTCCTAGGTTTGACTTTGACTACGAAAATGAGACTTGAGACAGGACTTCCTCAAAATCATTGGCATTGATGATGGTGTCATCGACATATACAGTAAGATATATGCATAGTCCATATGGAGAACGAAGGTGAAAGACTAAGTGATTAGCTTAAAAGAGTCATATCAAACTCAAGCAAAGCATTGTGGAAATGACCATACCATGCCCAAGGAGATTGTTTGAACTCATTGAGGGAGTGGAAAATCCCACAGACAAGATGTGAGTCACTTCAAAATGTATACTTAGGTGGCTGATACTATACATCTCTTCTAGCAACTCACCATGAAAGAAGGCATTTTTTATGTATAATTAATGAAAGAGGTCAATGAAGAAGAATTATGGCTAGAGAAAGGTTATGGTGATTTTGGCCACCAAAGGGAAAAATGTCATCGTAATCAAGTCCAAAAAATTGAGTATAGCACCTTAACCACCTAGCAAGCTTTGTAGAAACCAATAGTGCTACTATTTAGTCTGATCTTCACATAATGGCTTTGTTAGGAGGCAAGGGGATAAGGTCTCTGTGTTGCTAGTTTCTAATACGATTGCTTCTACTAGCTTTGCTTGTTGGCAATTGTGATTACCATGGTGTGTCATCCATGGACTTAGGAATAGATACAAAGTCCAAAGAAATAAACAAGTAACAACAGGGAAACAGACAATTATAATTTAGAGTAAAAACATATTTAGGATTAGGATTACAAGTGGACTATATACATTTGCAAAGTTCTAAGGTAAGTTCAGGTGCAGGCAAAGATAGTAGAATGGCATTTGAAGCATGAGAAGATGTTGGAGGATTTATTAAGGTAATAAATCCAATGGAGCCTATATCCATTGGTGGTATGTGAGTAGTGGAGCTGGTGTAAACAATAAGTGGTGGTGGAACAGGAGGAACAAATGGGAGTTGAAAAACAAGTGGATCCTCTAGAGAAACATCTCCATTGGTGGAAGCAAAGAAAGGAATAGATTCAAAGAATGTAAAGTTGGTAAAGCTCAAAACTATTGAAGTTGTGGAGAGAAACATCGATAACCCTTAGGGAGGCGCGAGTAACCAAAACATATATTGTAGTAATGAAAGAGACGTGAGTAACCAAGAAAAATATATATAGGGACTAGCCATACAATTTTTTAACTAGTCAGATATGGTCAAAATGTGTACTTCCAAAAACACATAGGAGAAAAGGATGAAGGTCCTATTTATTATGCAAGATAGAATAAGGAATTTGACTGTTTACAACTAATGAAGGAATGTGGTTAATAAGATGACATGCAATAGGAACAACATCCCCCCAAAACCAAAGTGGGATATTGGTGAGGAAGAGTATGAGTTATTTCCACCAAGTGATGGTTTTTATATTCAACAAATATTGTCTTGTTGTGGTATATGACGTCTGATGAAGAATCCCCTAAATATATAAATAAATAAATAAACATTAAAATTGAGAAGACAAATATTTTTAAATTGTCAGTCCTTAGAACTTTGATTGACGAACCAAACAAATTTTGAATTTCAGTAAAAAAAAAATAAAAAATAGTCAAAACATCATAACAAATCTTCACTACTAACAAGTAGCAATTAAGTGATATGAGGATTTTAAGTGAGGGTAACATCACTGGTGTAACATCAAGCAGTATAGGATGTCTACGGAGTACTTCAATTGACTTGGTATCCCCTACTAACAAGTAGCTTTTAAGTGAGGGCTCCCAAGCACTTGGGTGTTTATCGAGTAATATTTGAGTTGGTTAGATGTTTTTCAAAAAGACTACCTACAAAGAAGTTGAATACAAAGGTCGAGTGAAGGACTAGAGTCTCTTTTCGAGACATCGGCTCTCAAAGGCAGTGTTGAGATATGGACTTGGGTACTACTATGGGGTGCCAAAGTTTCACCTTAGTCTGAGATGCTCAGTAGAGTACTTAGGTGACATGGTTCTACTCCTGGCTTTTAAGGACAGGTTCCCCAAGTGCTTGGGTGTTTATCAATTTCACGAACTTCAATCTGCAATGTTAGTTTTCCTATGCACCTACAGTCATGGTTGTCAAACTCGCCAATTCAATAAACTCACAAGATTGCCATGGGTAAAAAATGTTACTTATCACAATCTTTTCTTTGCATAGACTAGGGAAAACATGGTCAAACTCAATCAGACTTCAATAAAATTTGACAGTCTGATGAGCCCAAGTGAAGAAGACTGCGAATTACAATGAGACTCTGACAACCCTGATTGACGTGTAACAAGCCTGAACAAGCTTGCAACAATATGTCAAGCTACACAGTGGAGCATGATCTGCCTCTAACAACCCGCAGAATGGTGTGCAACCAAGGCACCAAAATCTAACTGAAACATTATATCGTGTATGTGAAAAAGGTACCAATTAGACAGTATCAATGACAGATTCATTATTTTATAGTACCAAGGTAGTTAAAATCAAAATTATGGTTAGAATTCTAAAGGGTTTACACAACTGTAAACCATAACATAAATGGAAATTTACTTTGAATTTTGTACGGAGGAGAGACACATGCTAGGTGAACCAGTGCCAAATCTAAATTTCTTAATTATACATTTAATTGGATTTGGGTGAAGAAATGCATTTGCACCAATGCAAGTTACGTGAAGAAGAGAGATACCAGACTCTTGGGTTCTTTGCAAAGTTGTTTCTAGAAAATCTTGCCTACGGCAAAAAAAATGTAACATGAAGTTTCTAGAAAACTACAAAATGTATAAGTTACTAATTTCTGCTGTTCAAGGTTATCGGGTCATCAATTCACATTTTACACATTGCTGACGTTACCTAAATCCCAAATTTATACATTCAAAACTATCAAGAAAAACAGAATTTTAATAACTCAATCAAACAATCAATTATGCATTATATAATAATGATTAAGAATGTACTTCCCGAAGAAAAATAATCTGTTCACGCAGATACAGCAATGAATTAGAAGATAATTAATCACCTTGTATGAAACAGCTTCTTTAAGCTTCTTGTAGAAATATGTATTGAAAAAATGGTAGTCAGTTGTCAACAATACTTGCTGCTGCAAATATCTATATCCAATTGAAAATGCCATAAGTAGAGAATTCAGAAACTAAACAGGGAAAATGAGTCCCAAGGACTATTACTGTGCTGCAGTATGTAATTCATGTGTTGACCATAACTAAACCTTAATAGAGAAAAAAAGAAGTCATAACATATAAACATAATCAGTTTAATAGGTAATAACACAGTAGTAACAAGTAGGGTTGTAAATGAGCTAATCTATTCCTAAATATTCAAGCTTCATTCTGTAAATGTTTAGTCAAACTCATTGGTATTACTAAACAATCAGCCTCAAGCTTTGCTTTAAGCTTAATTAAACAGACGAGGAATGCACAAGTTTACAAACTTGGCATTTAAAGCTTTCGAATAATTTACTCCTTAAGGTACTAAACAACCAACCTCTAGCTTGGCTTTAGGTTCATTATATAGAAAAGGGAACAAATTAGCAAACTTGACAATAATCGCTCCTGAAAAGTTTCCTCTCTTTGTTACTGTGTTTAATTAGTTGCATTCAAATTTCCTCTCCAATGCCTTCTACCTGCAAATTATCAATCTTGACTTTTGTTAAGAAGTGGACTTAACTCCACAAAACTGACTTGTCAGGTGAGGATTACACTCACTTATATAATATAAATTAACCTTATTTCTAGTTGATGTGAGACTTCAAACAGACCCCCTCACATCGAGGCATATACATCTCAAGCGTGGAACTAGACATTAATAAGTGGTCCGATAGCGACGATAACAAATGGAATAATAAAGCCAACAAACAACAAAATTTGCTAGGATAAACTCTAACCAGGATATGAGACCATGTTAAGAAATAGACTTTAAGCCTAACTCAACCTTACAAAATTGGCTTCTAAGGTGAGGTTTGCACCCACTTGACCTTATCTCTAACCGATCTAGTACTTTCAACAACTTTCATCATGGTCAAGTTGACAATTACTATTCATGGAATTTCCAATGGTTCAAGGGTGTCAGTAGAAAGAGCACTTACCCTTGACTCAAATGATTAGAATTCTTCTTGCATCAGGTAAGTTTGCTTTTGTTGCCTCTAGTATTGTATACTGAAAAGATTCTTCGGATGGTTAGTTTTTTAGTTGGCCCTGACTAGGAAACAGAAGTGCCCTTGTTAGAAGCAACTTTAGAAACATCCATTAGAAACATCCATACGAGAAATGTTTGGAGAAGTATCAAGAATACTAAGAGTAGTATCAAAACGAGATGTTTCCTGCATAAAAGGAAGAAAAGATGACTCAAGAGATTCAAAAGACTTGGCTTCAAAAGAAATCTCCCTTTGAAGTTAAGGACACATGTAAAAGGATTTAGTTTCATCAAAGAACATCCATGGAGGTAAAAAAATTTCAAATCAGAGGATGGTAACAATGATATCCCTTTTTATTAGATGCATAACCAATGAATATGCATTTAACAATTCTAGGATCTAACTTTCTACGGAATTGACTATGAATATGGACAAGTACACACACCCAAACAGTTGACTATGAAAACTAGAGAGAAAAGGAATAGATGGAAAGAAGGAGGACATGGACTCAATGGGACTTAAGGCATCTAAAACCCGAAAGGGTAATCATTTAATAAGATAGGCAACAATGAGGAAAATCTCGCACAAATAAGATTTAGGGACATATATTTGGAAAAGAAGTGCCCTTGTCACCTAAAAAAGATGCATATTTTTCTTTCAGAATGTCATTTTGTTGTGGTGTGTCCACACATGAATTCATGAACAACAACATTATGGGAAAGGAATTTAGACAAGTCAATGATTACATATTCCCTTCCACTCTCAAAATGCAAACGTTTAATTGACTTTCCAAATTGTGGTTTTTAGCATACGAAGGAATCTAACGAACAAGTTAAAACTTTAGATTTTTCTTTCACGAGAAAAATCCATGTAACATGGGACAATCATCAACAAAAAGTAACAATCCATTTAGCACTAGATACACTAGAGTTTGATGTAGGCCCCAAATGTTAGAATGAACCAAATCAAAAGAATGAACACTCTTTGTATTACTAGAAGGATATGTGGCACGATGGTGCCTTGGAATTTGACATACATCACATTTGCTGATGCAAGGCTCCCAAGATCGGGGCTCTAATTCCAACTTGAAAGGATTAATCTAAAAGAATGAATATAGAAAACTCCCATGATTAATTTGAAGTAGTACATCAACCTCTATATATAGAAAACTCTAACGCTAAAGTAATAATTACAAAGAGATCTCTAAAATCTTCTAACAACTTCTAGGAATGACTTAACATCCTACTAACAAAACTATATATATATATACATATATATATATATATAGTATTTACACACTATTTGAAATTTAAGAGTATTCAAATGGGCCTTAAAATCTGTGAAATGTGTAATTTGATGTTTTTGCCATTGAAATGGGCTTGAAATCTAATCACATTGGTCCTTGAAGGACCAAACTTGTGGCATTAATCATCAAAGGACCAATTTAATCAATAAATGAGCAATGTGAAGTTTCTTATCTCACTAGAGGTTCCGAGTGAGCGTTTGTCAAAATTAAAACATGAAAAGACTAAATAAATCAAGCAGAAATTAAAAAATAAACATAGAAAATCCCCTATAATTTATTCAAGAATAAAAAATGTTCAATCCTCTTCTTCAATGCCCTATCAACCAAGCATGCATTGATTTATGTGTTTTTCCATCAACTATAATGCATAAATACTTCAATTTGGGTCACGTATCCGTGTCCGATACTTTAGGATATTTTATCAATACTTATCAATGAAGTATCTAATTTATGAAGTCATAATAAACTACAAGAAAATCTTTGAATAATGACCAATTTTAGTGACAAAAAATAATTAGTCACTATAGTAACTAAGTTAGGTACCAATTTATAAACTAAACATTATTGACAACTAAAATAGTTCAAAAATTATAATTGGTCTCTAAATTGATAACTAAAATAATTTCTATTATAAATTGATTTCTAACTTGATCACTAACATTAGCTACAAAGGTTTTAATTTAGATTCACACAATAACAATCATATATTTATCATGTTTTTAAGAATTATTTTACACTTCTCAATATTCATATATCACGTATCTATCATGTATCGTATCCTATTATTTTCAAAATAAACATATCGACATATCTTCATATATCACATATCTATCACGTATCGTATCTTATCTTATTATTTTCAAAATAAATATATCGACGTATCATATACGTGTCGTATCCGATACATGTGCATCATAGTCCATCAATACTCCTTAAAAATTAAATACAATGAGTTCAGGTTAATAAAAGAAAGAAGATAACATCTACGTCCTCATCACAAAATGAAATTCTTTTAGAAGGACCAGCAAATGAAAAACTAGAGAAAGCTAACTAGACTTACTGAATGTAGAAGTTCATTATTGTTGATGTTAAATAGCCTTCAGGGGCAAGGCAATCTGTATCTTTGTAACAAATTTCTACGCACTCTGGATCATCTCTGAGCCATCACAAGGAAATTCGACAGGTCAGGCAAAGCAAATAAGAAAAAATTTATAGTCGAATGACCATTTTATTGTATTATTCTTTAGAATTACCTTGATGGAAAATAGATCTTAGCGTCTTTCAGGCTGAAAAGAAATGGAATCAAATCAAATAATACAAAGGATTTTCTGGGAATATCACAGAAGATGAAATAAATAAACAAAAAATTAAAGCAAACCATATTCACTTACTATTCAGGAAATTGATTTTCAGTTTTCTCCACAATATGAGCCTCATCGTCATCATCGTCAACATCAAGAACAATGGGCTGACCCTGTTTAAAACATGTCAAATCATCAATAAACTACTGATTAAATTAGGATTTGGGACTTTTGTGACCAACAACTATAAGAACCATGTGTCCTAAGCTAAGTATAATTTCAATGGATATATAGGAAAAAATAGACACACCTTCTTGGACCTTGAGCCATCTAATTGAATTGCCTCAGAAACGTCCTTCCTACCATGTGGGTAACGAGTAAATAAGGATCTAACAATATGAACTTATTCATTCAGAAAACCTAGCTAGAACCAAAACTAACAAGCCATATTGCCATCATCTTCAGCATAAATAGAAAAGGGTGCAGAAGAGGAAATCATATGAATAATTTTCTATAGCAAATGATGATGATGTAATGACCTTTGAACACAAACTTTGTACAGAACATGAGTGAAACATAATTGCAATACACAGCAAAATTAACATTCATATTTTATTGTAAAAATCATAGATGCACTAATTTAAGCATGAAAGATCATAAGTTACACTAATCTTTTCCTGTGACATCAGAATAGCTCAGATAGATATTTAATAAACCATCCTCTAGCAATCCAAAGTGACACTTCAACACAATGGAATACTTGGAATAGCATGGCAGAATTCCTCTCAGCCCCTAAGAATTTATAATAAATAAAGAATTACAATTCAAATCCCTGATCAAAGTACCATTGAAAATACATTGGAATCACATGGAGGGAATGAAAAATAACCCTTTGTGCATATGGATGAAATGGACTAGCCTTTATTGTGGATCCTTAAATATCCATAGATACCACACCAAATTTAAAAGCATACACAACCCCATAAACCAATGGATACCCCAGAGCATATATCTAATTGGCATACAGTCCAAAATGCACTACATCAGTTTTATAAACCACAACAAATACATTTCAAGCAAAATGACGATGGCAAAACAACTAAATAAAGTAACTAAATACATCAACACCAAAATCACAGAATAATGTTAAAAAGCATTGGAATGAAAAACCACGAGACGTTTTCACTTACACTTTTGGGTAGCATCTTGACAGATTTCTCCCAATATTCCGCAGAGAAAAAGTGGAAGTTGCTCTACAAGTTTTATCATCACTAAAAGTATCATGTTTAGAAAGTTTACTAGGACACTGAAACGGCAATTGTCTTGATGATGAACGATGTCTCTTTCTTCTTCTAGGGGTTCCACGGTTTGTTATTTTTCGGTTGTCAGAGTGATTGACATGTGACGTCTCTTTTCCAAATGCATCAGAAGCTGCATTTTCTTGTATTTTCTGGTTCTCACAATGTTTGAATTGTGACTTCTCTTTTTTAAATGCTTCGGCAGCTGTACAACTAGTCTGCTCAACAAATTAAAGTCAGGTAAGGGATTATCAGATGAGTTAGAAGGAAAAAATTGAGTAATTTAAAATTATGCAAAGGACCTTACACTATCTTCCATTTTTTTAAAAAAGCAAGATGTAAAAGTGGATAGTGGTTGAACTTGAGATGACAAAGCCTCTTCTCTCATGTCATTAGACACACCTACAAAAAACAATCATTTCTTAGAATACAAAAGTTAGGTATTTTAATTGTTCAAAATCATTAATTCTATATTTATGGCAATAATAGTGGCTTATAGCATATAATCTTTTGATTTAGAGGAAACAAAATATCCTCTATTTGTGAATAGCTAATGTAATAATTTTATACCACTCGCAACCACCATGTAATGTAATAACTTGAATTGTTTACCTCATTAGGTTTACTTGTATATGGTATACCAATGCTGTCTTCAAAATGATAATGCACATGAATATTTACCTCAACAATTAACAGTGTCAAAGGGCATTCTCCATCAAATATCTTGTGCCCACACACCTCAATAAAATGGGCTAATTAAGGGGGGAAATAGACATCTCTCAAAACCACTTTGACTCTTTCCGTCCACGGTTATGCTACCCCCTACTTTTGGAGAAACATTGAACTTTCAGTCTTCTACCTCATCAATCACATGTCATCCTTTGTCCTAAATGACAAGTTCCTGATTATGTCCCATTTCCTTATTCACCTCTTCATACACTTCCTCCTCATGTCTTTGACTCCGCTTGCTTTGTTCATAATTTGAATCTAGGCCTTGACAAAGCTCTCAATGTGATCTATCAAATGCACCTTCTTAAGATATATGATCATATAAAGATTATCAGTGTTTCTCTCCTAGCCTTTAAAATGTATTATTTCATTTCAATTAATATCTCCTACCCTTATTACGAGTCCGTTCACTCTTCTTTGACATGTGGAATTAGTACCCCCTCTCTTGCCCCCACTTTCTTTTGTTTCCCATGATGAGTATGCGGTTCACCACGATGTTCCTCCAATGAATCTCCCAATTATGAGACCCCTTCAAACATCAGCAACAACCTATTAGTAATATTGCACCATCCTCTACAACAATTTGTGAAAACATAGCAAAGGCCATGTCATACACTTCATCATTGCCATCTTCTTTACTAATCTAAGGCTACCACCAGACATTGATGAGCGCAATGCTCCATAAAAAGATATTTGTTCCACTTGCAATGCACTTCCTCACTATGTTAGTATTAGCTATCATTGTCTTTCTTCTTTGCATTATCATACTCTCCTCTCTTCTTAGTCTTCTATGTCTATCCCTAACTCTCCAAGTGAAGCATATCTCACCCAAAATGGAAGCAAACAATGATTAAGAAGAATCGGGCACCACAAAGTAGTGGCATATGGGATTTGGTTCTTCTTTCCCATGGCATGTTCATTTTTGGGCGTCATTGGTTTTACACCCCTAAAGTTGGTAGTAAGGGAAACATTGATCATTTCAAGGTTATCCGGTGGCAAAGGTTACACCCATATATATCGGCAAGACTATATACGTAAAATTGTTTTTATCATACCATTCTCCATGGTTGTCATTTGCTATTAGTCTCTACCAATTTAATATTAAAAATCATTTCTTGCACTTAAATCTTAACGAAGAAGTCTACATGAAGCAGCAACCTCCAAGTTTTATTACTAAGTCCTCTCCTATGGTCTATCAACTTCACAAGTCCTTATATACACATTAATTTCTCGGGCTATTTTATTATTATTATTATTATTATTATTATTATTATTATTATTATTATTATTATTATTTTCAGCCTTCAAGAAAAAAAATGTCCCCAACATATAACATAACCTCTACAACAGATTCTCCCATCTTTTCTAATCATATTGTTAGTATTGAGAAGATGG
>Ga0099823_1005369_pt1 | contig 12773 bp, 4 predicted proteins | sample CowpearedBW_FD_76831 | JGI IMG/M metagenome (GOLD analysis project Ga0099823, IMG submission 76831) | Root nodule microbial communities of legume samples collected from California, USA - Cow pea red BW | ecosystem: Host-associated > Plants > Roots > Nodule | place: USA: California | collected... | reverse complement strand
CACCATTGTCCAAACCAGCAAAACTGAGGTGGTTTCCTGCCCTGCAAAGTAAAATAGCTTGCATTCCTGGATTACATCTTCAAGACTCATTCCAACATTCTTATTGTCTCCGTTTCCATGTTCCTGAATTTCCTTTTGATTCGACTCCAAAAGTATACCCAATAGGTCATTATTACTGGCTTCACCTGCCTTTAGTGCTCTCTCCCTCTTGTAAATCATATCCTTCAGCGAAGCTTTTATATCTCTGTCAATTTCCTTCATTCTCCTATGGCTTTTAGTCGGTAAAAACCTACAAAATATACATTTTTCCATCCTATTAATTGTTTACATGACGAGGATGCTTTTTCTTAACTCAAATGCATTTATCTGATTTCTATTATATTTATTATTTGCTAATAATTGTTTGCTACTTGCCATATTTAGCAAGGGTAGTTTAGTGAAACAAAACACGTTTAATAAGCTTGAAATTTCTTTAGTCATCAAATCAAACCGGTAAGTTACCTCCATCCAGGGATTTGAATTTTTAATATAAGTTGCAATGCAAGTTTAGCTTGCTCTCTTTGAAGTTGAAATATTCTTCTTCCTTCTTCAAAGCTACATCCAAATGCCGAGCGAGCGATAACATCACTAGCCAGATTCTGAAGGAAAGGCCATGCATCTATTTCACATGATCCGTCTGAAGACAACATTCCCTCCCATTTGCTAACCATATCATTGCAACTTTCGAAGAATAATGGTAACATAGTCTGTGGTGCAATAGGGAAATCACTTGGAGTTAGAATCACTTCACTCAAACTAAACACAAAAACATGCAGACTTCAATGTGCAAGTTGCATATAAAACAAATTTATGTTTTTCAGAAAAGTATATGCTGCATAAAAATAGCAGACAGAATATACTTTATTGCAGGCTTTTCTGAATTACATGTTTTCTTACATAGAAATTTTGACAGGGAAGAAAGCGAAACATAATACAGTAGAATATTTTTAGCTAAAAGCAAGGAACTAACCTTTAATTTTTCCAAATTGAAAACAGGGTTGATTAACCTTCGGTGCTTGCTCCACTTTTCTCCTTCATGGTCGGCAAGACCGGTTGCAAGTAACTTGACAAGTGGATTTGAATTAGGCTTTGGGAAGTCAGACATCTTGTTAAGTACATCTTTGATTTGCTCAGGATCGAAGATCGTCACCCTTGGCGTTGGTCCTAACCAGATAAAAGAATTCTTACCTGCATACCATCGGCAATTTGTAAGGTTTAAACAGTTGCACTAAGGATAAAAAATAAAAGGAAATTTGAGATGAATTACAACCCATGGGAACCTTTTGGTACACTATGAATGCATTCTCCCTTGGATTAAGATGCAAAAATAAGCTTAATATCTTGTATTTAACCCTACATTTTGTTGAAGTTTATAGGAATATTATCTCAGCATATATAATATCCATCACCATATATATTAGTTAAGGTTTCATCATTTATCGTCCCATTTTCATCGTAAAATGGTATGTTGGACAATGCAGGGAGCGCCTATTAGAAAGGAAGGAAACAAAGTGATGAATTTAATTATTGGATTTGTAAAAGTCATGGCATTCCAAACTCATTTACTGTGAAACAATTTAACTAACAATAAAAATAAGGTTGATACTAATTAGAGGTAAGGCTATAATACTAACTTATTTATAATAAGATCTGTTATAATTGTTATTAGGGATAAGGCTAATACCTCTTTCAAATTGGGAAATGAATATCATTCATGCCTAGTTTGGAACAAATAAAATGAAAAGAACCGGGAGCTAAGGCTTTTATGTAGACATCAGCAAGTTATGTTAAATTAATATGTAGAAGCTTAATTAAGCCAGAACACAACTTATCATGAACCAAGTGGCAATCAATCTCAACATGTTCATTAAACTTTGATTATTCGATCGATTAGTTTTTACTTTTTGTATCAATTTTTCTTTCAACATAATTAACTAGTACTTTGTGAAAGAGATTGTGTTTCAACTCTAGAAGACATTATTCTAAAGCGGTGCATGAGGATGAATTGTCAAGATATAAAAGTGTTTGAAGAAGGTAAATAGATGAAAACTGAAGAAAAAAAGAAAAGAAAAAAAGAATAGAAACATACCATGTGTGTTGACAGTATGATGGGTGTAGGAAGACGCACGTGGAACTATGTCATCAGAGAGATTCATGGGTTTCGATAAGGCTTTCTTTCTCGTTTTGAGTAAGTCCTTGCTATCTCCAAACAAAATCCTGTATGGGTTGCCTTGAAAGCCTTGTTCTCTTAGCAGCTTTTCAAGTCTCTTTGGTTTCAACCATAATCAGTTTAGAATCTTCCATGCCCATATCAGAACAAGTATCAGAACAAGTATCACTATGAGACTCATAGTTATGGCCCATGCTGCTTCCATTTCTTCCTTGCTTTTTGGTAAAGACGATGAGAACAGAGAAAGATGATAACACTTGAGGCAGCAAAACCATAAGTCTTTACACAACTCAACAGGCAAAGACTATACTTTTGAGCTACATTACTCTCCATGTTATCAATTTCAACTTCTCTTTGTTTTTGTCTTTTTCTATTTATTCCAACAAGAAAGTAGGGGTGGTATGGATTCCATTTTTAATGTTCCGATCCACAAATTCAAATAACCGGATCAAACCACAAGTCTATTATCAATCCCAAAATAGATTGAGGAGAAGAAAAAACATGGTAGACTAAAAAGAATTCTAACCACAAATAGTTATAACTATTATCTCACAAAATCTTACTAGCCAAAATAGTTCCCATAAACTCGAAAAAAAAAAATGTCCAACACAACCTCTTGCAATTTCATTAATATTAATTTCAACACATTTCACCTCATACATCTTCTAAATAATTTGAAATGACCTAAATTCATTTTGAAATCTCCTTTGAACTAAAAAAATAAACACTTAAAGATAAAAAAAAGTTAACAATAATAATATTATTATTTCTATCATTTTAAAAAAAATTACATGATCATATGACTGAAATCGGTACATTTGAAAATGAAAAATTTTAGGCTTAAATATACATTTGGTCCCTATTTTTGTTATTTATATTGAATTTAGTCCCTATTTTCGTTTTGTGTTCAATTAGGTCCTCATTTTCGTCAAATTGTGGTCAATTTGGTTCTTTTCACTAACGTGTTTAAATAGTTAACGTTTTTGAACAGTACATGAAATGTGTCAGTTCCTAATTTTTTTGATTTTTTAAAAATTTTTTAAAATTTTTTTTCAGTTTTTTGTTTAAGTTTTTTTAATTTTTTTTAATTTCAAAAAAAAATTTCGCGTCAATTCACAATTGTGCCACATGTCAATGCTAGTGTCACATGTCAGTTTGTGGTTGTATTATTTCTTTTTGTTCAATTTAGTCCCTTATTTTTGTTTAATTCAATCCCTATATTGCTATTTTTGTTTAATTTAGTCCCAAATTTTATTAAAATAGAACCATTTAATTTTTAAAATTGACATTATTATTAGTTATTTTTTAAATTCAATTATAAATTATAATATTTAATTATAAATTGAATATAATTCTTAGATTCAAGTGTTGAATAGAATATAATTATTTAAATATTATTAAAACATAATTATTAAAATTTTAAAAATATATATTAACATTTGTAAAATTCACATTTAAATTTAAAATATTTAATATTTTATTGAATTTTAGATATTAAATCTAAAATATTTTATATTTAAATGTTAATTTTACAAATATTAGTTTACTTTTCTAAAATATTTTGAATATTTAAAATATTTTTATATATCAATTTTAAAAGTATTTTAGAATATAAATATTAGAAAAAAAGTTAATGATTATATTCTTATAATTTAGTGTTGATTTGAAAGGAAAAAAATTGATTTATTTTAACAAAAATTGGAATTAAATTGAACAAAAATAACGAATATAGGAACTAAATTGAACAAAATAAATAATATTACCACAAAATGACACATCGCACTAGCATTGACATGTGACACAGACTTGACACGTGGACAGTTTTTTGAAATTAAAAAAAAAATTAAAAAAATTTTAAAAAATTAAAAAAAATTAAAAAAACCAGGAGCTGACACATGGCATGAATTGTTAAAAAACGTTAACTATTTAAATACCGTTAATGAAAAGGACCAAATTGATCATAATTTGACAAAAATAGGACCTAATTGAACACAAAACAAAAATAGAGACCAAATTGAATAAAACACAACAAAAATAAGGACGAAATGTATATTTAGCCTAATATAATTTATGTTTTCAGATTTTTTTTTTCTTTCTTTCTCTTTCGAATGAATAAAGGCTTTATAGGAATTCCTCGTTCAAAACGGCCCGAAAGTCCGTGAAGAGGCCCAGGGAATTTGCTGGCCCACCAACATTCTACAATATAGTCAATCTTCTGCACCCCATGTTTTTTTCTCCACCCCCATAAATATCTCGAAATAACCATTTTATCCTTAATGAAAACCTAAATTATTTTTGAATACGAAAATACTACAACCGAAATATATTGTTTTTGAAAATGCTTTTCTAATAATATAATATGGAATAAAATTTCAAATTGAAAAGTATATTTTCGGAATTAATATATTTTAAAAAATTAGTACAATCAGATTATTTAATTTAGTATGCATCTTTGGATGCCTAAGTTACAGATTACACAATTTAAAATATATTATTTTAAATTGTAAGATTTAAAATATATTTAAAAATAATATATTTTAGATTGTATAATTCAAAATATATTTTCAGATCCAAAAATATATTTTGAGTCTATAATCCGAATGTACTTAATTTTTGAAGTGCATAAATGCATTCAGAAATGCATCTTCTCTCGTTACCACACGCCATTGCTGCGAGCTTTTTCAAAAACTTATTTTATGTGTTCCGAAAATTTCTTTCCAAAAATACATTGCAGAAAATTTGTTCCAAAATTCCTATTTCAGAATTTTTTTTTTCTATGATGCATTTAATGTTTTCCAAACATTGTTTTGCAAATTTATTCCAAGTTCTTGAAAACTTTCAGAAAATTGTAATCCAGAAATCACAATTATAAAGTGGAAATAGTCATTCTAAAAAAACTGAAGTGGTGCATGAAGAAATAGTGGGGGTGCTGGAAGTAAAAACTGTTTCTACTTTAATAACCGTATTTACTTTTATAAATGTTTAAATGATTTCTTTAGCTATATTAAACGTTTAAATTCTCTGTGAATACGTTTTTATTCTAAATATCCAAAAATATGAATTTAGAACACATGCTTGTGATTAACGTGCAAGAACTCTCAAAACACCACCATCGAAGTCAACAGCATGAAAAGTTGTGGATCAGAAAGCCTACTAAATCAAAGCTTGTGGGTCATGGATGTTGAAATCAGTGTTGAAGTAAACCCCACAAAATGCTTCATAATGACAGCATTTGGTAGGAATATTGATTTCATTTCAAGAGAAATTCAGTGCATTCAATCTTGTTTTTCACCCAAAGTTATGTACCCAGATCAAAACAATCAAGTTTAAAGCACTTTACTTGTTCAATGTCTGCTCATAAACATGCTCATAATTACAAGGCAAGAAACCTAGTTTTTATAGAGAAAAGAGATCATCTTAGACAAATGGTATATTACCATATACAATTTATTTGCCTTGGTCATGGTCTCCTAACAGTTGTCTAGTTAGGAAAAAAGATATTAACAACACGAGAATGCTGTATATTTTACATTTAAGTGCAAATTCCTTTGTGATTCTGAATGTACCAAAGCAGTACACATGATAAGTAATGCTTTTTGGAATATAATGAACTTTAAAGAAGAAACCTGAGGATTTCCATGCACTAGCTTTAACCTCTTAGTTTGTCAAATTCAATGGATGCTCCAAGGTTCCAAATCAATATTCTTGTATCAGGCATGAATGTTGTTATGGGATTTCAATCAGACAAAAAACCAGTAAACACTCCAGAATATACGTTGCCGAAGAAGATGCCAACCAACCAAAATAATAACACTAAGAATCTAAAGTCCTAAAAGTAAAATGCATTTGAATTCCTCAAAAGCAATTTACAAAAATAAAGCAGCACCAAAATCAAGGGCCAGAAGCTCCTGAAGACCCAGCAGCATCCTCTAATCTTAATGTTATTGGTACTTGTTCAATCCCTTTACCTTTATCTGCTGAGCCTTCGACAGCCTTGTTCAACCTTTTCAACCATATATCATAGTCAACAGGGTATGGAGTTCCACAAAGGCTATCCACATAATCAGCAAATGCTTTCAAGAGGGGAGAAACCTGACCAATATGCTGCTGGATCAAACGCTTTGCCCAGCTTCTCTCTCTCCATTGTAGAGCAGATTCAATAGAATCTTGTAGAGACATAGTCCCTCCACAGATAAAATACAGGATGTACACAATGCTTTCAGCATCAGAAGAAGGACACAGCTTCCCATGCTGAAGTGCATGAGATGATGAGAATTGCAAGTTTATTGCAGGGCTGTCCCTATCTTCCAGCACGGCACGCCCCCAAGATATGGGAACATACATGCTACCTTTGTTTCTAACACCTTGTTTTTCGACAACTCGTATTATGTTCTCAGGACAAATATCACCATGCTGCACATTAGCCATGGCTGCACTTCTTAGAGCAGCTAGACAATCCCGGCACAGGCGTGTCGCTTCATCCGCAGAAAATGACCCCTCATTAGCAGCTACTGATGATAGTGGCTCCCCTCTTGGAGATGTCACCAGTATTGGAGTACCACACCAAGGGTGATCACACCTTCCCCCAGGGCTCTCTTTATTGCATGCTCCAGAATGTAAAATCCTACCAGAAGCAACAATCTCAGGTAAGTACTTGCTCAGGATTCCCTGATTCCTCAAAATGTTCAGAACCTTTGTTTGGCGTTGCACTTGGTACCAGAGGCTCATATCCTCCAAAGAAGGCTCAAGTCTAGATGGGTGAGCACCCACGTATAAAGTCAATAACTGTGAGGGATGATCAAGACAAACTGCACTATAGAGATAATAGTTCCCTCCCACAAGTGATTCATGAATTTGGAAGCTTTTCTGTCCCTGTTGTGGATCATCCAAGACCAATATGTCTCCACACCTCAGCTTCAGGCGTGATGATTGGCCATTGGAAAATTCTTCATTTTGATCAAGCTCAACAATCTCTCCAGCTTGATGATAGTCAGTTGTGGCATGATAAGGAACCAGTGCATTTTCAGTGTCAATGAGACAGCATTCTATCCTGCGCTTCTGAAGGCGGAGGCTATGATCTGAAATCAACGAGGCTACTGATTTTCGCGGTGGTCCATTCCACTGTGCCATGGAGTAGAAAGTTGCCAATAGTACCTGTAGAGTTCCTATATCCCCCCAGTTTGGATTTCCTAACCGGTTCCATATTGGTTCCACTGGGGTGATGCCAATTTCAGCGTAAGTCTTGACCCATTCAGCTACGGATAAATATGGATCGCTTGAATTCAACAAATCCAGTTTGCCAAGGTCACCACTGAACTTCATCACTGCTCCACACTTGGAATCTAGAACTAGAAGGAAAACGGAGTCGCTGTTGACAGAACTAATCTTGCTCAAACTCCGAGATACAAGAATATGGAAACCATAAAAGAGAGCTTCACAAATACTGCTCACTGATAGTCCTAAATCATTGTCCAAGAATACTTCTGGCTTGAATAAGGCAAACTCTACCATATGATCCCATTTAAATCTTGAATCAGTGACAGTTTTTGATATTAAAGCCAAACCACGCATTTCCCTCACCCTTCCCCTGGATATTGCCTTTTCAACACTACTGAACTTGGAACCAATATGAGAGGGGCAAGAGACACATAATGGAAGTGGTCCACTTTTATGCCAAAATGTACGCCAAAGTCCAATGATAATGGCATGAAGGAAATCTTCTGCTGCTAAATACTGATCTTCTATAAGCTCATCAGAAATGTCAGAGAAGATTGGCATACGAACGAGTTGCTGAAATGGAACCCCTTCCAATGCCAAATCAAGTTTGCACAGTTCATCAGTTGTGAAAGGAGAACGAAAACTCTGAATCCCATCTGCTGAATCACCATTTAGATTCTCCAAGACCCACTCCTCAAGATATTGAGTGAATAACTCCAGGTCAACCAGTTTCCTTCCACATTCCTTGAGCCCCTTCAACACTCTTCTTGAAATAGGAAGAGTTTTGCTCAATCCTGAGGTCCCAGAGACAGTACTAGCAGAAATAACTGCCATAAAGAAACCACAAAATAAATCACATGGCTCCATGAACCATTTGAATGATACTAACATTAGATTCAGCGTGTAAAAACACTAGGATAATAGCATTAATCATATTTGAGAGTAAGAACTATTGCCAAGCTTGTGTATATCATAAAAACAAATTCCATACACATTTGTTAAGAGTTTTCAACCATGCACTTCGTTGTTCTATTGAATTTTACAAATTAATTGGGCATCACTTTCCCTCATAGTTTCTTAAACATGAACAGGTCGCTAAGCCAACATTGTAAAAATGTGAGATTAAAGTATGGGAAAGTCTGTAAATAACCACAAGTGTAGAGAAATGAAAAACAAAGGAAGGGATCGATACAAACCAGAGCTGGACTTCCTGAAACTTCCATCCAGACTTTTTCCAGGAGATAAATCCGATCCATTTTGCAGAAATCCTGATTTGCATCATTAATACAGTTAAGCATTAGAAAAATCTTTAACATGTATGTCTGATCAAATAAATAATTTAGCATTTCCATAGAAGTAAGCAAGCTTTTATCTATAAACCCGATTAACATTCTGCGGTGTCTCAATTACAATAAATATAAAACCTACCATTAGTTCTAATCCTCATTTCTTGATGCGTAAGATTAATGAACCATTTTCCCCGATACCACTTAAAAAGGAACAAAGTACACAGACAAAGATTAGAGTAAATAATTTTATTCTTCAAGAGTAGAAGAAGCAAAAAGTACAAGCCTTCAATTCAAGGCTCAAGAAACATTTTCTCTTCAAATATAAATGCAGTTATATTTTCTTTTTCCTTTTCTCTTTCTAGATTCAATTCTCTCCTCTCCCAACTAATTTGTTTTTTTCATTAATTTGATACAAAAGAGAGTTATCTTCAACAACAAACCAAAAACAACCAGGTGAGACTGTAAGTGAAAGTAAGGCCGCACCAGCACTTTCAGAACAATAAAGATTTATTTATTTATTTATTTATTTGAATTTATGAACTGTTTTATCAGTGGAATGAAAGGATCACGTTATTCAAATGCCAGGTATATAAAAGGAGAGAAAAAAAAAGGCTCTGATCAATCACATGATTAGCAGGAACTAGGTCCCTTTGGTTACATAAAAAAGAAATTGCTTTTAGTGATATAGCTCTAGACCATAATTTACTTGAATGGATAAAAAGTAGAGCTTGGTAATGAACTAAAGCTGCAAGATCTGGATCCAATTGCTCCTTTCATGAATGGGCTTCTGATCCTATTTTAAGATACCCTTTATAGAAGAGTTTGTATTTGTTTTAATTCTTGTGGAAACAACACTGCACTCACTATTTTATTGCTCGATACGACCAGAAGATGCCTTGATTGAAGAAAAATCTCATTTTTTCTACAATCTCCACAAATAATTTTAGATATAATATACACTCAGCTACAGAAAATAATAAGCGGCCTAAAATCAAAATAGTAGAGAAAAAGTAAGAAAAAGGCTTTAAACTCCAGCAGCAACTAGTGACTGAATGACGCTGCAATCAGTAGTTTGGCACATGAAAAGATAAGGGCTGCAGAAATGTTATGCGAATGAATTTCATCTTGAGTTCACTGAAACTATTTTTCACAAGCCCAACCACAGATGCCATGGCTTAGTACACATAGCACAAACTCTAATCGCTTGGCAAATACCCATATGCAGGAGAGCTTTCTCATTGATTAGAAGCCATTTTTTACAGAATAAAAACACTGGTTTTACTTTTTAGTACTCATGTTCTGTAGCGATAGTTAGTTTACATTTCGTTATTGTCAATTGTAATCTTTTTTTAGTGGTTCATAATTCACATACATGTACAAAATATTCGTCACGCAACAACGCTATCCCACAAAAAAACAAACAAAAGGGTAAAATTCTCACACTGCCATTACAAGAATGAAAATCCAAGAAGTTGTCACAATCAAGCCATAAGTAATTCCAGAAAATAGAAGACATGTGAAGAGTTGAAAAACAAAACATGTCAGATGAGTCACAAACAAACACGAGCATTCTTCCATTCCAGCTTCAAACTGGTGCGGATTGTCATACCCATCACATAATTTTGCAATGCAAGTCGCATTTGGAAGGCATGTCATCACTTGAAAGAATAACACACAATGAAAATCACAAAACAATTACTTATCTCCTAAACAAAGAAGGGAAAAGAGAATACACTGTAAACAACCCCCATTGAACAATACAAACATTCCAAATTAAAAAAAGCACAAAAAACTAAGACGAAAGTAAAAGTTACCTAATTGCATCGCGACCCAAAAGCTGAATACTCTCACGGACAAGATTCCAAGATATCCTTAAACCTGGAAGCCCACATTGCTCAACCCAGAAGAGGCAGTGACTGTGGAGGGTGACAGGCAGGGACATTAAAGCCAGAAGGTAAACATGAGCAAGAACAAGAACAACATGGGACGACACCGAAAGTGAAAACGACCAACGTGGTGGTAGATCTCAACAAGGCATTATTGTTAACGAGGGAAAACAAGGTGTCATCTTGCAGTAAAAGCCAAATGAAAAAAGACACCCAGATGGTGTTTCGGCTCTCTAGTGGGGAAGGGTAGAAGAAAAAAGTGAAAGTTTTGTTTTGGGTGTTTGTGGTTACATGATTAGAAGTTGGAAACATGAGACACTGTTACGGAAGCAGACATTGTAGGAGAAAGAGGAGAAAGGAGAGGAGAGGAAGAAAGGTGAAAAAAGATTGAGGCAGAAGCAGCAGCATTAGGAGGAACAGGGTGGGAAGCTATAAATAAAAAAGCTGCGGAAAACCCAATGACCTTGTCTCCAACCCATAGGCCATAGCTCTTTCTTGGCAGTTGGTCCCATTGATAATGATGTCTCACATTTTCGAATTTTTCTTCATCCACCTTCCTATCCTCAAGCGCGTGCTTCCAAACGCCTCACCTTCTTCTAGTACTAACAAACTATTTGTCTCTTCGCTCTTGCCTTAACTTACATTAAATTTTATCTTTAAACATTGATTTAGACTTAATTATTAGTTAACTTTTATGTTGACAACCAATGTTATTCAATCTCTTTATAACAAGTCACTTAATTATTTATCAAAATATAATCAATAGACTTGTTTGCTATCATTATTATTATTATTATTATTATTATTATTATTATTATTATTATTATTATTATTAAAAAGTTATTAAAATACTAATTATTTTATAAAAAATTGTCAAAATATTATATTTTTAATTAGTTTCAAAAAAAATATTACATGCAAATGCTTTTACAAAAAATACAAATTTAAAATTTTAGATAAATTTTAAAATAATTATTCTTAGAACACATATTGATTATAAATGTGGTGTTATTTTAGTGAAATTATTTCAAAAAAGTAAAATATTTAATGTGAATCAACCTTGAACTACATCACTATGGAACAGAGGAAGTAATGATTTTGGTCTCTTAAATTTGAGGGAAAAAAATATATTAACAGCATACAAAGGTTGATGACAAATAATAAATTTTTGGTGGGTTATATTCTCATTTTGTGAGTTTCTATATTAATAATGCAATCTATAGTAAATTTCAATCGATAATAAAATATGTGTTAGAAAATTTATGTTTGAATGTTTTCCCAAGGGTACTCCTCTGAATTTTAGTTTGGTAAATTGAAACATAGTTTTATCTCTTTCATAAATCAAGTTCTTTCAATATTATTCCATCAAATACAAGTCCTTAATTCTTTCACAGTGAAAATGAACTCTTTTCGGTCATTTATTATTATCATAAAAAATATTAATTTACTTATAAGTATCATTAATAACAATTAAGTTAATATCAATATAATGTTTAAGTTGAAACACATGACAGACAATGCCACAGAGCAAATACTTAAGTCAGATTCCAACTTCCTCTTCATTATATTTTAGTTTTAATACATCACTGTTATATGATTTTGAATTCTCAGATTTTTAATGCAGTGGTATGATTGCATTAAATATTTAATTAAGTTGCTGATTTTTCAAAATGAAAGTACACAGTATTGGTTATTTATTACTACCATATAAAATATTAAATCATTTACAAATATCATGATTTTGGCAATTAAATTTACATTCTTATTGTATATTTTAGTTATATAGTCGAAATATCGTGTGTATTTAAGCAACGTATCAATGACTTCATCTATTAAAAATTTTAAAAATTTTGTTTTGTTTCAAAACTAAAGTTGTTTTACAATTCAAAATAGCATTTATAATATTTTCCGGTCATATATTTATTTATAGGATTTTCTATGTATTTGGTGTTTAAATATTAAGCAATGCTGGTTTTAGTGTTGGTTTTAAAGTTCGATCTAATTAGATCCTATTTTTTTGAAATTTATGAAATTATTCATCAATCAATGACATTAGTATTTTTTATTTTACGTGGCAAATATTATGAAGTGTCACGTCATCGTTCCATTTTAAGACATGTTCATTGTGTTCCATGACACGTGGAAAAAGAAAAATAAAACATGATTTTTTTT
>Ga0099823_1005364_pt1 | contig 12776 bp, 11 predicted proteins | sample CowpearedBW_FD_76831 | JGI IMG/M metagenome (GOLD analysis project Ga0099823, IMG submission 76831) | Root nodule microbial communities of legume samples collected from California, USA - Cow pea red BW | ecosystem: Host-associated > Plants > Roots > Nodule | place: USA: California | collected... | reverse complement strand
TTTTTTAAGGGATTTAGAAGTGATGGTGAGTAAATTTAGAAGTAATTTTTGTGAAAGTTTGGGAAAGATTTGATTGATGTGATAGATTAAAAAATATGTTTTAGTAGAAGTAATAATCAAATTATCACTTAGCCCTTAGTTAAATTAGTATTGTAAATTAATTTGTTAATTTTTTAAAACACAACAAATGAAACTAAAAAAAATTAATAAAAAGAAATCGTATCCGATCCAGCCTGGAACGAATCCAAGAGCACATATCCGATCCAGCCTGGAACGAATCCAAGAGCACGTATCCGATCCAACTATCGAATCCAAGACCAGGTATCCGATACAGCACAGTGGGATCGAATTCTTCACACATGGGATCAGATCTGGTTTTCTCCGCAACAATTCTCATGGTTGCAGCGAGTCATGGTTGCAACGAGAGTGTGTTTGCAGCGGAGAGAGATGAGAGGGATAAATATGTAATACTCCAAACCAATCCCACCAAATTTTCGCATTATGCCCGCGATTTACAAATATGATGGATTCCTGGCATCCCCGCTCTACCATTTGCAGAAATACCTTAAACGAACATCACAAAATGTCTTATTTCTTTCCTCGCAAATTTACTCCCTTTAAAACGAAACAACATTACATATGATATTTACATGTCAAACTAAATTTTAATTATTTAATAACAACAAAAATGTCATTGTGCATGGTTAACGTCTAATCGCTGTGCTGTGGATCAAACGTAAATTAAGTGATATGAATGATTGTTATATTAGTGTTACTTTCATTAAATTGTGACATTATGTGTGAAAAAAAGATAAAGTATACTGTAATAGGTTTTTTTTATTATATAAATCAATAATATATACAAATAGAACTTTTACTGCATCTGTGCTGATTTTTTTTTAATTCATAAAACATCCAAAATACTAAAAAGGCTTTGTTTTAATCAAACACAATTTTATTTGGCATTGAAGCTTTCGAATGAACCTACATGAAGCCACAAAGACAATTTTTTAAAAGAAGTTAGAGAATTGGACATTTACTTTAAAAATTTAGTGACTTTTGTTTTTTCAATCCCTTAAGTAACTTTTCATTATAGTGTTTTTATAATTATTTTTTACCACAGTTTATATAAATAATCGTCTTTCTTAATATTTTTAGTTGTAGAACAATTTACGTATGGGTTGAAGTAACTTAATTAGATCTCTTGATCATCCATTTTCTCACTGTAAAAAGTTTTTATCATTTTGAATCCATACTCCATATTTCACAGACTTACCTTTTAACTTTTAAAAATGTGCCATTTAATTCTATTTTAAATTTAATTTTCTGTACAATTGGTCTAATAAAATAGTTTCCATTTAAAATAAATTATAATAGTATAATTTATATATTTCTAAATACTATTTTTTAATCATATAAAATAAACATTTATAGTTCCTAAATACTAATTATTTTTTTTAACGGAAAATGATAATGTGGGCCTGAAGTTCCTCCACGCTACCGTGTCAATGAATCGCGTTTAATGCATCTCCAATGCGATTCAGAGGGTTACTATCGTAATTGTATGTGTCTCCTTCTCACACTTTTTATTTTGCTATAACCTAATCTTAAGCTTTTCCCGCTTTCTTTAGAACTTCATTTTCTGTTTTCTTGGAAACTTTCAGCTAAAGGATTTGAGGATAGAAGACCGAATCACTGTGAGTTTACATTAAACGTTTCTTTGTTACGTCAAAATCTTCGTCGCGCAATTATGTTTTTTTTTTTTTTCTGAATTTTGTCTGATTTTAGGTTAGGAAGGAAAAAGCCCAAAAAGGGGATGGGAACTTAAACTTGTATTGAAAAATTACTTAATGTTTGTTCTCTTTGGAAATTTTCCATCGTTGTTGTGGTGATTGTGTGATGTACGATTTGACTCTTTCTTAGCGCTCTCCCTGAAAATTTACCTCTGCACGTACTTAAAATATCTTAGAATTTCAAGCATTTTAATTTGAAGTGATTTTTTGTAAGAGAATGGAGTTCAATGATAGCCGCTGAGTTAATTGAAGTTAGTTGGCATGTTATTTCCTAAACTGGGTTGCACTGGATTTTTGTTTTGTGTTGGAATGGATTCTCGGTAGAAAAAATCAATCATTTTTTCATGGTCAAGGTGAAGCAGCGTTCCTTCTACTTTTTCATGGTTTGACCATGATTTACTAAGGTAGAATCAACTATTGTGTGTTGTTCAAACACACACTGTGTGGATGTCAGCAGAACAACCAATCGGGCTGCCCGCAAAACAACCAAGAACCAAGGCAACTACATCACCAAAGGAACCCTAAAATAAACAGAGGTCGGAGAGCAAAATAAAAGAGACAACCAGAGGCTAAGCATCGCGGACTGCACGGCGAGCTAGTGTGAGGGCGGCAAGCACCGGCAACTGCGAGGACGGCGACTCAGATCGACGAACGGAACCCTAGTTGAAAAAGGTAAGAGCGTTGGGGTTGGGTCGATCATAGAACCAGAGTCGATCATAGGACCAGAGGGATCGACCAGAAGGATCGGCCCACGATCATAGGATCATAAGGACGTAACCTCTTCAATGTTCTTCATGGTTTAGCTATGTTCTGTTTCTGTGGGTTTGTGAATCCTTGTGTCATTATGTTTAATGAAATGTCACAATTATCACATAAATTCCTATGAACTTTAATGAGGAAAGCTGTTCTGATTTTAAGAATTTCAATCGATGAGCTTTCTACTAATGTTTCTTTGCTAACCGGGAATGAGACCATATACATGTTCAACGTTTGTAGAAAACTTGCCATTGCCATGATGCACTGTTGTTCTCTTAAATACCATTTACCCATTGTTGCCTAGCTTACATCTAAAGTTCAAGTGACAGTTATCTCTTTTTTAACGATGGTGAAATTGCTCTTTCATTCTCTCATGTTTGGCTGCAATGTTTCAGGCACCAAAGTTGCTGTTATGTGGATGCACTTGTTGCATGCCTAAGTCATGCCTAAGTAATAAGAGAAACTTTAGTAGTAATGCTTCTGTGCTGGTTTTTAGAGAAACTAATACCAATACCGTGCTTCAGAAACCTTCTAGAAAATTGCACTCACTTGGTGGCATGTTAAAATACAGATCTGTTGAAACTTATTCAGTCCTTCAAGCTAGCTGCCTTCAACATTGGTTTAAAAACTGGCAAGCACTTAGGAGAAACAAATTGACAGCTAGCACTTTTGCTGCTGCGATTGGGTTTTGGCGTCGGCAAAGGGTCCAGCTGTGGTTAGAGAAGATTGGTGCTATTGAACCTTTCTCTGGAAACCTTGCCACCTGTTGGAGCAATATCAAAGAGGAGGAAGCACTTGAAAGATACAAACTGATAACTGGAAATACTGTGTTGTTTCCTGAATTTCAGGTCTATGATTCACACCCACAAGACAGCTGGCTTGCTGCTTCACCAGATGGTGTAATTGACAGTCTAGTGCATGAATTGCCTTCTCGTGGAGTACTGGAGATAAAGTGTCCATATTTCAGTGGGGACTTAAATAAAGCTTTCCCTTGGTCTCGTATTCCAATTCACTATATTCCTCAAGCTCAGGGTTTAATGGAGATTCTAGGAAGGGATTGGATGGATTTTTATGTTTGGACTCCTAATGGTAGTAGTCTATTCAGGTTGCATCGTGATGCTGAGTATTGGGATGTAATGAAAATAGCCCTATATGATTTCTGGTGGAAGCATGTTCATCCAGCGCGAGAATTGTATAGTAGCAATGTTTTAAGAAGTCCCCTTTTTCAATTAAGAACAGTGAGGCCAGCTCCTAGACATGAGTTATGTAGAGATATTGTTAATAAAAGCAAACACATTGCTGCTAATTCTAAGTTGTTGATGCGGGAGATACATGGGAAATTGATAAATTGATGCCTTCAGTTGGTACAGGAGAGTCATCAAATTAGTAACAAATTCTTTATTATAGACTACACAAAATTTGAGTGGTGAGTGGGAATCAATATAGTTAATGAATAAATTGATGTTATTGATAAAGAATGACATTATTAATTTGTCGTGTTGATTGTTAGATGGGATTATTTGAAGTTGGAGAGTGGGTAGAGACAGACTTAAAAGGTTATAGAACTACACAAAATTTGAGAAATGTGATACAGTAAGGGTTGAGTTTGACTGCAAGGATGCCTATAGATCTCTTCAAATGTCTCGTGTGTTTGCTCTTGCACCTTGTCTTCCTATATTCGTCAGTGTATTAGATCTGTTGGATCACTTTTCTAATAACAATAAAATCACCCGCTATTTGGAGTTAAATGGTTACAATAGTATATATGAAGTTACTTGCTACAAAATTCAGTTTGAGGTTGCAGGTCTTGTTACTTTTCTCTCCCTCTCTTCGATTTTGCCTTATATTTAGACTCTTCTTCTCATAGTCTGCAGCACGACCCAGTAAAATAGGTTCAAGCAAGGTGATTTATTAGTTCTACAAAGCTTGAATTGAAGTTTCAATTGTAATTTTGATCAATTGATTGTTAACTTGGTTGTCCTAATTGCAATTTGTACAGGATTTATCTATTAATGTTTTGAAAGGCACAAAGTTCTCTTTTATACTAAAAGTGAACTAGTAAATATTTGTACTCCTTGCAGGTAGTCCTGTATGTGTTTGGTAAACTATGTTGTGATTTACTATCCAGTGTTGAGTGAAAAGGTTCAAATTTGACCAGTGCTGTCTTATGCGTTTTCTGAAATAGGTAAAACTGCGCTTTGAATAAAAATCTGGGACTTGAGAAGTTAATAAATTACTTGCAAAATTAACAGCTTTTCATAAGTTTATGAGTTGTTTGTTTTGCTTATTGTTTTTGCTGTTTACGAGCAGTAGTTGATGTGTTTGAGACAATTTTTATGGTGGCTATTATTGCTTATTTATATTGTGCCTGTAATTACTATTTGGATTCTCAGGTTACATGGAGGATTCAGAGCAGAGGAAGAAAAGGCTGAGAGAAATGCGCATGCAAGCTGATCATGCTGAAGTTTCTGGTGCTGTGGAAGGTTTTGCGATGGCCGGTTCTCTCTCAAATCCCCTGATTGAAGCTCCTTTAACTATGCCATCATGGGATAAATCATATGCTGCTCCAAGGTTTGACTTTTATACAGATCCGATGAGTGCTTTCTCTTCTAACAAAAGGAACAATACCGGTATCCAGGCTGCACCGGATAGTTTCCCTCCAAATGTTGGTGGCTCTCTTATGGCACAATATTCATCAACACATCCAGGTACCGATATGTTTATCAGTTACTGTTTACCTGATGTTGGTATCCTATAATTTGATTTGAATAAGTAGCTATCCAGTCAGAGTCTTGTAGATTCATGTAGCAATAAGATAATAAGCCTGATTTGTGGTGAATATTACTTATACTACGTCCATGCATAAAGGAATGAGGACTTTACATTCCGTCAACACCCCTACCCCTTTCACACCTATTTACCAAGTAGGCTAATATTCTTACCCTTAAAATGTTGAGTTTTTACATTGAATCAGTTTTCAGAAGATTATTTCCATCAATTGACAACAATATACACCGTTTTGAAAATTGACTCAATCAGTAGGAAATCTAGTCCTCCAAAAGATTGTTTAAATCATAACAATTTAGCATAAAGGATTTGGTTGAGTCCAATTTGGATTTTTTTAAGGTACAAATTTGTATGTTAATTTAAATACTTTTGGGTGATTCAAAGGACGCAGTCCCAATCTTTCAAGGACTAAAACTTCATGCTACTCTGTAATGTATGAAAAGTTTCTCTAGTCTATTTTTATATAATAATGGTTGAATAAAGGTATGCAGCATATTGCTTGAGTCAGTTTTATATGTTTTCTAGTATTAACTACCTCAAATTTCTCGTGTACTCTACTATCTAGATTTACCTTATCTATTCCTCAATGACAATTGTTATTCGTTGATTGGATATAACAGAATCAGCAAATCCAAGGATGACTCTACCTCCTTTTCAAGTACCAGCAGCACCATATGGAAACCTTGATTTGACTGGACCTAGAGGCCCTGCTCACGATAACTTCCTATGCCATCCATCAAGTGTGGGTAGACATCCAAATCCTAGATTCGGACCATCAAGTGGTCCATTATATAACTCTACACAGGGCATAGCTCACCGGCCCAATTACAGTCCGAATCCTTCTCCAGGATACAGCAACAGTCCTAGGCCCAGTTACAGTCCGAATCCTTCTCCAGGATACAGCAACCGTCCTAGGCCCAGTTACAGTCCCAATCCTTCTCCAGTTTACAGCAACAGTCCTAGGCCCAGTTACAGTCCCAATCCTTCTCCAGGATATAGCAACAGTCATAGGCCCAGTTACAGTCCCAATCCTTCTTCAGGATACAGCAACAGTCCTAGGCCCAGTTACAGTCCCAATCCTTCTTCTGGATACAGGGGCAGTCCTAGGCCTGGTCAAGGGCGAGGCAGGGGTGTATGGCACAACCCTGGTAGCTCTGTTTCAGGACGGGGTAGTGGACGAGGACCAAATTTTCATGGTCATTTGTCCAACGAAAACGCAGGTCCTGGTCCCAGTCGATTTTACAAGAGCTCCATGGTTGAAGATCCGTGGAACCATTTAGAGCCTAAAATATGGGAAGCAATTGATGGTTCTTTACATACTTCACGTATACCTGAAAAAGTAAAACCCTGGATTTCAAAATCAAAGAGTACAACAGGAGAGGGATCATCTGCTGCTTCTGTCAAGTCCCGTTCTGAACCAAGCCTTGCTGAGTACTTGGCTACTGCATTCAATGAAGCTGCCAACGATGCAGAAAATGTATGATGACAGCTGCTCGTTTCATGAAGGGCCCATCATGACGTTACAGAGAGAAATGAATTTCCAGCCACTGAAAAACCAAATAAATTTGAACTCACTTCATAGGTTAATGCCAAGGAGGTCAGCTACTGTTTGTACTAATACACAAACATAAGAAAATTTTAGGGATGTGTTCGGTACTTGGCACGGTTTGATATGTTGACGTCCAATTAATTTTGTACTATCTAAAGTTGTACCAGTCCAGATAAAAAGTTCATGCATAATTTGTCTAGGAAGTAGAAACTGCAAAATTATAATCACATGTGGAGCGCTGGTACCCGGTGAAGTTACGATCAAATGCTTTAATATGAAAGTATTTTTCAAATTAGACTTACACCATCACTAACATCACATTTGTGTCTTTCACATTTTTTACCGCTTTTAATCTTTGTATTACTACTACAAAGTTTGGGCAAGCTGTAATACATTCTTATAAATTTCATTTTTTATGATATCATTATTAGGAATGCTATTTTAGGGACTATTTTAAAAAATGCTTAGGAAAGATATTATCAATTTTAAGAGTGTTTTTAAAATTTAAAATAAGAGCGAAAGTAGAATTTAGATGGGTTGAAAAAAATACTTTCTTTATCTTTTATGGAAATAAAACTTTTTCCACCCTTCGCTATCGGAACAAAAGAAAAACAAATCATATATTCTAATGACTTAGCTTTAAGCGAACAAATTAGGAGAATACCAAACAAAAATGAAAACACTCTAGTCCAAAACATCATCGTAAATGAATCAAACACAATATACGGGTTAATAGGTGTGCCATCGCGAGATACAACATTGCTCAAAATATACTGTTCCATTATTCGTTACTATAATTTTCTTACTTTTTATCAAATTTATGTTCCCTTACTATAATTTTCTAATTTTTTTTTTATTGCATTAACAAGTCTTCTTCTCGTTTAGATTAACAGGGATTGTGTAGGTAAACCGTGACATTACCTACGAATTCCTTTAATTTTGAGTTTTTTGCTTTTCAGTATTTTTATATTTAGCATAAATTGAATTACAATCATTTAAAATTACACTCAATTTCACTTTTGAATATCTTACTACATCTTCTGAAGTTGCTTCCAACCGAACACCAATCCAACGTCTAGGGTTTGTATTGTTAAGTGAGAAAGTTCCTTAGAATTTCACTCAAACTAAAAAAAAAAAGACCCCAAGCCATTTCATATTGTTAGATAAGTAATAAAGTGTGAGGAAAAATTTAAGGTAGTGCGCTTAAGTGGGGATATGTGATATAATCCAACAATCAGTCCAGTGAGCAGTAAGTAGATAATGGAAACTAAATGGTATAAAAGAGCATAAACTAAGAAATGAACAGCTGAAAAAACCTCATCCATGGACTGTCCCTGTAACTCCCACAATGCGTTGCAACTTTCTATCGGTGGAGTCAGTCAGAAAAACAAGTATTTAGTGTTGTAAAACGCATCCTCACAAGGGTTTTTGCTCGCAACATATTTCATCACTGAAAGTGTGTATGAGCTGATCCGCTAAGCTTGCTGGGTCATCAATCAATGCATCAACAAAAGCACTAACCACCCTTCTCTCCTGTTGAGTAGCCTTAAGGCTGAACCAAGTCAGAAATCTCACTCTGAAGATTTCATCTATGTGCCCCAGATGCTCCAACCATTTCACCACCCTCACAGAATACTCGTAGTCATTTTCCTTCGACCGTTTTCTAGCATTCAACCCAGGAATTTGCCTCATCTCATAGGATTTACAAGGTGTGGAAGGTGAAACTGCAGCAGCAAGATTTTTATACGAAAAAGGCTCTAAAGACTGAGGCTTTGAGAGGAACTCTTCAAACCTGCCTCTGATGTTCAAACTGATGGGTTTCCCAGGATGTTGTCGAGATGATAACTTCATGTCGGAGATGCCAGATTCTGTGGGATGATCCTGACCACACATTTCCATTGTAAAACGATTTCCGGCACAACTTGTTCGTCTTGCAGAATTGGTGGGCTCACACTGGGTCACCCATTTAGCTTCTGCAGCACCCAAAATCCCTGTGCTGCTGAACAGAGAAGCCTTGCAAAAGTACACGGTTGAAGGGTGCAGGTTTTCTAACTTGAATCTTTTCTCCGGCCTCAAGACGATGAAGGTGGGTTGTTCAGGGTAGTCTGTAGTTGATACTCGGTGCCAAAGCCTGCACCCTAGAAAGTTCTTTAAAAGTTTGTCGTTGTACTCTACCACGATAACCACTGAACTAGGAAGACACTCTTCAAAACGAATTGAACATGCTGTTGAATCAAGTCACAAGAAAAGTGAAATCAGCATGGGTAAATTAAAGCAAAGTTTACTAATGCAAAAACAATTCAATTGATTTACTTTCTCATGTTGTCATACACATGTATAATCATATAGAAGAAATGCAATTTCATATTCTCAATCATTGTCTACCATGGAATGAGATAAAAAGCTTACTTGGTGCATCTTTCTTTACCACAGAAACAGAGAAAAGGTCAGAAAATTTTGAATCAAAACATTCAATTGCAGTTGAGCACAATCTCTGAACCTCAGCACCGCATGAAAGCCGGCTTACAATTCCACGCGTCATCCTCGCATATACATGATCAAGTGATCCCACTTCATTCTCCAGTAATTTGAGAGCAGTTTCTACAATCTTTTGCAGTTCCTTGTACATTTCTGTTCCTACAAGAATTCTGTGAGCCAGGGATATTCGCAAAGACAGTATATCCATTCTTCTTGCTTCTTTGGCAACCAATAATTGCTTTCTCCATGTCCTGTAAAATCCAAACATCCATTCCAAAAACACAAATAAAAATTGTAGCTTACATGAGCCACCTTACACTGCAGCAGACAACTAATATGACTCTTTGTAATAACACTTCTTTTGTTAATAAGTTCTCCCAATAACATGTGAACAGATAACAATTTATTAATAGGGTTTATAAAACTACGAATGTATGTAATTATCTATGCATATTTTACTTTTGCATGCTGGTATAGAAAAAGTATATAACCAACTTACTTCATCAGTTCATTACTTTTTCCACAAGAAACACAACAGAAGGCTCCATCTAACTTAATACCACAACTACCCTTCAAAATGCCAGACATTTGATTGCTCAAAGCACATTGCAAATGACAGGACATTCCACATGACTCCTCATTGGGAAGATCAGAGCTGCAGGTCAACCACAAACTAGGATCCTTGTTATCATCATAGCAATGACATATGCAACAAGAACATCTCTTGCAAAAAGAGTCTTCTGGATTCAATGTAGCTTTGCATGCGACATTTTGACACAAAAAGGTTTTCACTATTTCCTCTTTGATGTCCTCTAGAGGAGCATGGTGTAAATCCTCAGATGCAGGTTTCTTTTTCCTTTTAGATCCAATGCAACTTTTGGTAGTAGCTGGCATATTTCCGGTTATGTGCAAGTTAGAGTTCTTAGAAATTATCTTCAGAAGATGTTCTATCATTTGACTCTTAGTATAGCCTGTGTACTTCCTCTCTTTGCCTAATTCAGCACAGATTATTTCTAGAAGTTCCCGGCGTGTAAATGTCTGAAGCATACTAGAGGCATCTTTCGACTGTCGCGCAATCTCATGGACTAGTCTTTGCTTTTCCGGCAAACTCAGCACACCCCATTTTGCAGGATCAAGAAGAAAACCTGTAGTGAAATACAGCATTGTTAGCTTGAACTTCATTACGTGTCTAAGGTGCTGATAAATGAAGCTCAACAAGACTTATATGGAAATGGAAATATAATTAAACAAATTTACAATATGCATGATTGTCCTCTTGTGAATTAAACACTGTATTTATCACCTGCCAAAAATATTTAATACGTTTACCAAAAGAAAATACTGAAATCACACATGCAGAAGGTGCAAGCCAGAAAAGAAATAAACCGTTATATACTGTATTTAACATGTAGTTTTTCAAACCAAAGATTAATTCAAAATAATGCAACAATAACAACAACCCGCTAGTAGTTGAGCCATCACCATGCATCCTGAATATTGAAAAACTGAATTCTGATTTGCATTAACCTCTAATACAGTTCATACACTTCAATTCCAAATGCATTATTATTAATGAATATTATTATGAACTTAACAGTGCATGCAGCTAAACACTTCCATTTCCCATTCCTAATTTGTTAATGTGATGAAGGACAAGGCATAAAAACGAACAACATTTTGCCTTTAGAAGTGAAGGAGGTGCCACAAGAGTCTAATCCTCACAGAAAGAGAACAAGAAAATAACAACAGTCACAAATTAATTAACCATATTCCTATGGTCTATTTTTTTCTAAAAAGAAAAGCTTGTCGAAGATAAAAGATTGAAACAGCTCAGGACAACCCTATATCAACTGCATTAACAATTTAACGATCAAGATTACAAGTTCCAATTGGTCAAGTAGTATCAGTAAAACTTGAAGCTAGCAACCAAACTATTCAGTGTAGAAATCGGTAATCCATGCATCAGAGAGATTCACTAGAGGCACAACCTGGGACATGCATATATAGATACTGAATAGAGATGTCTCAACCTAGAGAGAAAAAACTGGATGATACACTTGCACAACCAACTACGGGATTTCAGGGATTTATCCAAATATGTTAAACCTTAATTTCTTCATAACTACATAACCCAGAACCGCTTTTAGGGAAAACATTAAACAAAAATGAGGAAAGTGGAAAAAAAAATTAATTTTTATATAACTGACCAAGAATGGCCTCAAAGAAAAACCATTTACCTTTACAAATTTCCCATTTTTCCAACAGTTGTGTGATGAAAATAGGAATGTAAAAGCACCCAACTACACAAACCACCAAAGCAATAATGCAAATAAAGAAGACTGAAACTTTCATAACCTACATTGTGAAGTGAAGAACACCCACGATTTATTCAGGGAGATACAAAAGAAAACAAAGTGAAAAACGTCAAAGTTCATGATTTTTTTATTTTTTATTTTACATGGTAAAGAAAAAAACGTAAAACCCCAGATAGTGAAAAAGCAAAGAGAGAGAAAGTGATGAGAAAAAAGTAACCTGAATAAGAGGTGTTGGCTCCCAGAAAAGCAGAACCCTTGGTCTCTTCTTCGCTCATGATTCTCTCACACACAAGAATTTGCAGTTTTATCTGAGAGTGAGTAGCGGCATTGCTGATCTAATGGTATTGGTGGGAGAGAGAAAGAGAGTGAGAGAAAAAGATAGAAGGAGTGGCATGTAATTGAGCATTCAATGCTAGGATACAAAATTTATGCTGTGACGAGTGATTTGGTATAACGTAATTCCCGAAAAGGGAAACTCAAAACAAAAAGTGCCAAAATATCAAATAATAAAAGGGTTTTTGGTGTATTAGGGTTGACACAAGTAATTAATTAACATATGATTTTTATAACAAGGTTTCATTGTCTAATATCATATCACTAAAATCTCATCTCATATATACTTCTTAATAATAAATTCAGCAACTTTTAGATAAAATGATTTACTGTTTAAACCTCAATATTAATCTTCTTTAAGTCAATTTTTAATGATCATGGTGGGTTTTTGCTCAAGATTCAAAAAATATATAATTTTATATTAAATAAAAATAAGAAAGATAAAGATTATATAAAAAATAAAAATTTAAAATATTAAATTTTACATGCTCTTTTATAGAAGAAACTTGTATTTCCCTAATAATGAATCTTCTTCCTATAATTATATTAGAGTCGGAACTTTATGTAAAACCCAATTTAAAATTGAGAGAGGAGTGATAGGTAACACTAGATTTCTCACTCCTTTAACAATTGCAATGAATATTTTTTTTTTTACAGTTTAAGTATTGTGAGTATATATTATTTTGATAGTGTGTGTCAAATTTTAGAAAGATAAAATAGTTTATGTTTATATATTTAATCAATTTTGGTGAATATAAGAAATAA
>Ga0099823_1005355_pt1 | contig 12779 bp, 5 predicted proteins | sample CowpearedBW_FD_76831 | JGI IMG/M metagenome (GOLD analysis project Ga0099823, IMG submission 76831) | Root nodule microbial communities of legume samples collected from California, USA - Cow pea red BW | ecosystem: Host-associated > Plants > Roots > Nodule | place: USA: California | collected... | reverse complement strand
TATGAACAATAATGTTACATTGATGGCATGGTATTGGTATGAGGTAAAGTTCTATATCCCCGAATTGGGAAGAATGGGATGGTATGAAATCAACATGGAATATGAATGAGGATGGGTTACAAAGGATAGCGTGAGATGTTAAATGCATGATCAATATTATTTGTTTGTTTGGAATGTGATTGGTATGTTGTCAATACGTAAATCCACGAGTCTCTAGGTGAGACTTCTTGATCGTGCTTCAGTGGTCGGGACGTAATTCCATGACCCCTATTAGTGGAGATTCATGATGGTGTCCTATCTATATAATTTGGTAAGTATTCAAGGTAAGGTTGCATCTTGGCACTCTAAGGAGTCAGTTAGTCTCACTTAGAGCAGACTAACTCCTGTGGTAAGAGTAGCAGGAGGCCTAAAACTCATTAAGGGCTAACCTTGTGTGTGGGGGATTGATTCATTGTAACACTTGTAACACATAGCTCGGGGTGAGCAGAGGTATCCACCGCAAAGCATTAGCTGAATCCAACCAAATTATATGTAATCCGGATGAGTTGAGTCTGAGTCTAGTGTATTGCTTGAGAAGTCATAACATGATTGATTGATGAATATTGTTTGGATTATGTAATAGCATGTAATGACTTGATAAATTGTTTCTACTCTAGCTTACCCTTTGTTTGTTTTATTGCTTTGTATGGTTTTCTTCTACTTTTGCGATGATCATCAATTTATTGATGGGAGCATATGTGAGAGATACTCGAGGTCAACAAGGAAGAGATGATTCCGCTGCTTAGCCATTTGGACTAGATTCTACTGCTTTGGACTTTCTTTTTTTGGGGCTAGGGCCCATGTACTAGTCTGTCTTTTAATTTTCTATTTTGATTACTGATGAACATTGTATCTGGTTTAGTTGTGACATAATAGTGTTTAAACTCCAGGACTGTGTTTTTGTATTATCCGTGTGACACTTCCTTTAATCATGATTATAAATTAAATAGGGTGTTACACTAAGACACAAATTTAAATAAATTGGATTATAAAGACAAGTTTTCAATTAATTATTTTAAAACAATTTAATTTCACATGCTTAAATAAAATATAAAATTAAATTGTATGTAATTTTTAATGGTGATATTTCTTTTACTAATATTTTTTTTATTTCTTTAATATTTTCAAAGATATATAAATAAAATTCATTCATTAACGATTATTAATATGTATATGTTGATAATATATTATAATGCTCATAGCATATAATTAAGAAGTAAGTCTAGTTTAATCCATTACCATAGACACTGGTCAATTTCTGAAAGATAGACAAAGTTAAGCTAGAAGTGGAATTAATCTCAGGTATATTTTAATTCATTATTCTAAAGGAACTTTTAGATATATTTCATTGTAATTTATGACGGTTTGGGATGAAAATTGTAAATATTCAAGTTTCTTAGGATGTTATAAAAAATATTTCTACATATTTACTTTTGGAAAAGTTGTAGTCCATTATTTTGAATACTTTTTATTCCATGTTAATGTGGTAAAAAGTTATTTCACATGAAAATTATTATTTAACTCCGCTCCAACTTCCATTATATTTTTATTTTTCTTTTACTTTCAAAATTCTAAAAATTCCGAAAATATAAAAAGAAACCACCAAACATATTTCGACTCATGTGTGGGAATAACATTTCAATTAAAACCTCGTAAGGTTAAACAACAACATGCCCTAGAAAAAATAATTAATGACTAATATGATAATAAAACTGAGCTACTGGCGTCCTCACTATTTCTTTATTAACCGAAGTTCATTAATTTCCCGAATTTTTCAATGAGAAAACGTTTGACAATAAGTGATATTCACTCAGATGGTAGATGTTTTAAAGTAAATATTACAATATTTGGAAAAATAACATCATTGGATAATATAACACTAATTATAGAAAAGTTTGGAAAAATAACATCATTGGATAATATAACACTAATTATAAAAATGTTGAATATGATTTTGGTCCTTCAACAATCCATCTTTAAAACCTTCAATCAATTTAGTCTCTCATCTTTCTAAATATGTGAATTTTATAAAATAAAATTTGATAATAAGTGATTTTCACTCAGATGGTAGATGTTTTAAAGTAAATATTACAATATTTGAAAAAATAATATCATTGGATGATATAACACTAACTAATTGTAGAAGAATTAAATATGTTTTTTATCCTTCAACTTTTAGTGAAAATTAAAATTAATCCATCTTCAAAATCTTCAATCAATTTAGTCTCTTATCTTTATAAATGTGTGATCTTAATCATTTAAACTAACTTATTTTAAGTTTATATGACCTTTCAAACGCCTTTCTCAACTAACATTAAAGCGAAAAAATGTCAAACAGTGTAAACAACTTAAAATACTATAATGAAATAAGCTTAAAACATCAACTTAATACAATTTGATTAAAATAATTAAGTCTACGAATTTACAGGATTAAAAAACCAAATTGATTCAAAGATTTAAAAGAGAACTAATTCCAATTTTTAATGAAAGTTGATGGATAGAAAATATATTTTACTAATTATAAAATTACCGCATCGGATGTATTCTTCCTACAGATTCATTCAGTTTCCATTTCATTTAAATGAAACATATGGGATCTGCAAATTTGTTCATAACTAATTAAAGAAAACATAACTACTTAAATTACCACGTCTGATTTATTCATCCCAATGCAGCTATTGGGATCTGCAAATTGGCACTTGACACATTGATTTGGCCAGGCAAATTATGTCGAAAAGGCAATAAAGTGAAAGGGTTTGGAACCTAGAGACAATGAAGTGCAGTCATTAGAAACGGTTTAACACTTCACAACTATAAAAATTATCTGTCGAATAAAAAAATTTCACACCGATCACTTGCAAATAAACAAAATCCAGTTACCCCGACAAACAGCTGAAGGCGCTAATTTTAACTGGTGTCCGAAAATATCGGAGAAAAATTGTAAATGAATGGGTTACTTAGTCATGTTGATGCATGATATGTTTCTTCAAGAGATAGCAAAGGCATGTAAGTACCAAATTTGTTATAAATCCAGTACATAGTCTGAAAATAGTCTAGCCAGCATTCACATACCAAGAGAAGCTTGGTACTTTATTTCAGAAGCTTCATGAGAAGTAACATATCCAAGAGGCCTTTATAATGTATCTACAGGTTTTCTCTACTATCCAACCTTTGCGTGAAAGCCAAGATCAAAAGTTCAAATTCTAAAAACACTTAATGGCAATACATGACATTACCTGCTAGATTTGTGGCAAACTCTCGAACATGGCCGTACAACAAAGGTTAGTGTTGTGAATATCTGTATTCAATAGACTATTTGCTGAATATGCTGCGTGCCATGCTAGTAGATGAATCAGAGTGATGTATGCCACGCATACGATTGTCCCGTTATGAAGGGATGCAGCCGAAAAGATAACACGACTGATGTATCGGCTGAATTTACTACGTAGTTTCCGATCCCAAGTATACAAAGTTCAATTTAATCCCAAAATAAAAGCTTCTTCAACAGAAGAAAAAAAATAATGCTAAAAAAATGAACCCCGTAGGACCATTACGACAGACATGTAAAGAAGTTGATTTCCTGAGTGTTGACAGTATAGTATATAAACTCAGGCCGCAGTTTGTCCAAATTTAAGGGCCTCACAATGTGAGAATAAATACAAATATCTGTGCTTTTGTGCATTTTCAATATTATATTTAATCAACATAAAGAAAGGTTTAATAATAAGATGCTCATCAAAATAGAAATGAACCACAAATTATGCTTCACCAAGCAAGGTTAACAGACTTCATAAATCCAAAGGATTGCCGGGTCAACTGTTTAAAAGAGATGCCTTTTACGCTGACAATATTCGTGGGAATTCATTTTTCGAATGTCGCAAAAACTTGCATCACGTCGGAGGAAATTCTCACATATTCCATTGGTGCACTGATTTTTTATGTCTTTAAAAATAATAAAAAGAATTGACACAAGGCTGCTGAGAATGACATAATTGTATTAAAAAGAAAAAAAATAAGATCCTTGAGGTTGCAACCACTGCATTATTCTATTAACTACTAATCAAGTTGGTAGTTGCCTTCAGATGCGGCCAAAAACTGTATCTGTAGAGAATATTGTTTGACGGTTTACACGGATGCCCTGTTTTCACTTTCAGAGGGCACAGTACTAGTAGTATGACAATCCAATCCAACTAATCAAGAGCTTTATTTTTCTTCTCCTCACCCGTGCCCAACGTTTCGAAAACCGAACGTGTTCTAGATCAAACTTTGCTGGCTAACTTTTGGTTCTAGTTAAAAACTCAGGAGACCCTTTAAGTTAGAACATTCGATCTTAGAGTCTTGAACTCTTGGGTCTGGAATCTCCCATATTTAAAATAAAGTTTTCTTTTTTGGGTGTGTAATTAAGTCACAATAATAAGGAATTTGTCACTCCTAATTTCCCTAAAAATATAGTTTTATTATATTGATTTTATTGTCTTAATAAAATATTCTTAAAACGATGACATGAATAAGAAACTCATTAATAGTCCATATTCACTTCGTAATTATCATTTAATGGTAAATAAGGATTTGCTTGATCGTGAAAGATATTATCGGAATTCTTGAATTTCATGTGAATATCCCTCGTGAAGACCAAATAACTACAGTACAACTTCAGATCAGATCAGATCATTCACAATGACTTATTATACTAATTTTCCATTTATTTATAGATGTTGGTATCTAAGCAACTTTTTAGGTAGTGAATTCGCATGTTCGATATGTTTGGTTCGCAACTGGTATCAAGAGTTTGTGTAGTTTGTAAACTGGTTCTGAGTGCTCTCTCAAAGACAATCAATGAGCCTGAAAGATTGACTTATAATCGACAAGTGTCGACTAACCTAGTCACAATTTGCCAGAGGGTTTTCCAGAGGGTTCACAAACCCTCAATCTAGAGCCTAGGTAACAAAGTGATTGAATTTGACTACCTAGTTGGAATTTGTCTATAAGAGTTTTCCTAAGGGTAAACAACCCTCAGTCTCGAGAAAATGTGACGAGAAGACTGGATAAGCTCCAACTAACCTAGTCCAAACTTGTCTAAGGGAGCGAAATGGTGGGAGACTAGTTCTAGAACATTCATTGTAACGGGACACAAGGTCATTAGTTGTGGCGTGATGGGTAAGGAAATGTCACATTGTTCACTGCAGATGGTTTTACACATGTACATATGACAAACTATGATTCGCAAATATTTTGTAATGCTTGGAGAGGTTTAAGGCACAAGAAACAACACCATAATGAGGCTCAAACTTTTGCGGAGAAAGAGATTACTTCACTTCTACCAAAGGGTTGCTACTTGTTTCTTTTATCAATTTCTACTTCGACAAACATTTCCATATTTTGTCTCTAAAAGTCCATCCTAGGAACACCCAAATCCTTTCAATTTGTTTGAACACCTCCTCCTTGTCATCGAAGTTGTCGTTGTGTTGTAGGGATGTCTATGTTTCTTGTGTTCTCACTCATATATATAAAGTATTGTGGACTCCCACTAGGAGCTAACTCAACAACACGTAGCCAAGAGTGTTCATCTAAAACCACATCAAGATTCTGTCGTATTCACACAAGGTTTTCAGGTCAGGACATTGTCTTCTGCGCAAAACGAACATTATAGTTGTCTTAGTGAGTGTTTGTTGAAAACCTAAGATCCATCGTATTATTGAGCTTGATTTATGTAATGTCCACTTTGACATTAGTATCAAAATGAAAGAATGCCTTCATAGTTGCTATTTTATTAGACATATAATATGCATTGTACTCCTTTTTTAAATTCCTAAAATATATTAGGATAGTTAGCACAAATGATCTTGATGATTTGGTGTTTGAAGATTTGATGAAGATACATAAATTCATTGCATTGGAACATGTTGGAGACATGATTAAATTGATGATGCTGTGAAGATTTGATGTTTCACGTGTTGTTCAAGCCTCGTGTGTGTGCTATATCTAGATTACTCATGAAGAAAACAAGCTTGAAGATTGGTGCTCATAGTGTAGACCATTTACCATTCTATAGATGTATAGGGTCTTATTGGTGTCTTTTAATCTTTTGAATTGTTTTTCAACTAGTTAAATGGTTTCTTTTAATCTGTTGAATGACTTACGTATTCTATCAGTTGATTTATTTTTTAATCGACTGATTTCACGTAATGTGAAATCAACAATTGAATGAAAAATCAACCTGTTGAATTTGTTAACAGATTGACTATAAGTTTTGTTTTTCTCGAGCGAGGGGTAAGACTTACCATTTTGACCGTGAAATCATTGGATATTATGTGGAAAACTCTCTTTTGATCATAGAGAAGTGCAACCATTAGAGATTGATCTTGGATCTTTTTTTGGAGCAATTTTGCTTAGTTTTGGAACTTGAAGAAAAAGATTTGGTTGGCTAAGGAGAGATTTCATCCAGGTTTGGTCTTTCTCAAGTTTCTGGGTAGTTCCTGGTGGTTTTCCAGGTATGCAAGGGTGGTCTTGCTGTACTTGTATTGATACTTGTGGGATTCAAGGGTCTTAGGTTGTATTTTTGTATATTTTGAAAGTGTAATCTTGTGGATTTTGTAAATCTTTTGAAATACTACAAGTTAGGCTTAGGTTGCCTTGACAAACTGGATGTAGCTCAAATTTGAGTGAACTAGTATAAAAATCTTGTGTTCTTGTGCTTGCCTCTAACTCTTCTCTCTTGCTTTGTACTTTAAAGTTTCAAGAAATTTGAATTGAACCATCTTGTAATTGTTCTTGTGTGTTCTAGCATGATCTGAAGCTTGACTCATATTTGTATTACTCATTTGAATCAATCTTGATAAGTCTTTCATGCTCTTTTTGGTTTAAACTGCAAATTCAAATTTTTGCAAATTTCCTAGTTTTTCAGTCGACTGATTTGATGTTTTGATATGTTGATTTACTAAGCACTGTTAACTGTTTAATGAAATTAGCCGACTGTCCCTGTTTTTGATCGATTAAAAGTGTGCAATCCAGTAGCTTTTGCATCCTCATTTCGTGGTTGATCTGATTCAAGTTAAAGGTGTTTTAAGGTTTCAAAAGTTACCTAAGTTTTTAATTAGCCAATTCAATCAGCCTAACCTCCCCTCCTTCTTGGAATTTCAATACTCACATAATACTCTAGGAACAATTAGACATTAGAGAAATCTAAATTTGGTAACAACTCAATTAAAAAGTTTCATCATTTTCTTTGTCAGATTGCCTTTAGGTCTAAGTTTCCTTTGATAATTGTTGTAAAGCTATTGCAGATCTCAAAAGTCCAACGCAGAGGTGTAAGTGTTTTGGTGAACTAAGAAATAGCTTTTGGTCTTTACACTTTGTACAACAAGCCATTTTGATACCCAAATCTGAAAATTTAAGGGATTTGTTAAGTAGATTTTAAGTCTAACTCAACCTTATTAAACTGGCTTATAAGATCAAGTTTGCACCTACTTAAATATTGCAAATTAACCTTATCACTAGTTCATATGAGACTTCCAACACACTCCCTTATGTTCAAGGCATATATATACATCTTGAGTGTGGGACTAAACATTAATGGGTGGTCAGATAATGGTCCGACAATCGGTAGAACAATATTTCCAACAAACAACAAACTTCGCTAGAATAAACATACATGACTCTGATACCATGTTAAAAAGTGATCTTTAAACCTAACTCAATCCTACAAAATTAACTTGTTAATAAGTGTTAGGGTTCCGAGTCACCCCATGAATTTGCCTGAGTTAGTAGCTTGTTTGTCGTACACATGGGACAACTTTCAAATCGTGAATCAAGTCCGCAATGTTCATGATAACCATCTATTGAATTGCAAAGGCAAAAGTTGTAGGGACCATGAGGTCTGATATAACTCTAGGTCTTCTTAGTCTTCATTAATTATTACTAGTGGAAACACAGGTGTTGTCGCAACTGTGTGTCAGCAATTTTTAAGTATTTGTATTATAACTTAAGTTATTAATATTTGTAAATTGATTAAGTTAATATGTAAAGTAAAATTTTATTTGTCATCAAAGTTAAATATATCTTGACAAATATGATGAAGAAACAAAAAAGAAAAAAAATGACAATTTTATTCAACAAATTTTAAAATTGCGATTATTCTTAAAAAGACGATTAACAATAATTATATTATAAAAGGTAAAATAAGAATATGAATTGTGTATACAAAAGAGGAGAATCCTCTTTATATATAGGTAGAGATATATGTCAATTTGTCACTTTTAGTTTGTAGTGTTTGTTACTTAGTCTATGCTGAGGTGAAAATCAATCAAGGCAAGCTTAGTTGACTTTATTGATTCTTCCCTCAACAGTAAAAATGGTAGATGTCATAGTTAATGACAATTTTGGATTACTCGAATTAGACAACCTGATGTCCATAGTTTCAAGCCAATATTTCCCTCAAATATTTGGATCAGAGTATTAATGTGGGGTTGTCATAGGAGTGTAAAGACTAGATGAGATTTCTTTCTTCACCAGAACACTGATGTCCCCGCCTTGCCTTTTTTAGCATCTTACGAAGATGTGATCAGTTGCTCATGAGCCTCCAAAGCTTCTTTTACATGGAGGCGAGACTCCTACGCTTCCCTAAGGAGTGCTTCTTCTGCTTGTCAGGTTGCCTCTGCTCTTTTTTTGTCTTTTTTTCGTTAAATTGTCGTAGGTCATTCATGGCTGACATGACTCGCTGCAAGGTGGAAGTCTCGCCATCATCCTCCAACGGAGTGGCACTAGTTTGATTCCTCATTGTTTGAATTTGCAGAAGTAGGAAAAGTTTTACCTATCCAACAATTGGCTCTAAAATGTTCAAGTTCAAAATTATTGGGGGACTCCAAAACATAGCATTCATAATGAGTTGTGTTCTTCTCAGAAGGAAATGCGTCACTGCAATCGAGGTATGCAAAGACGAAGTCTCCTTTGCAAACTCGTAGACTCCTTGACAATAAGCTTTGATTAGTTGACAAAGACCAAAAGAAAATCCTCGTGCAGAAGATTTACAGGCTTTAGGGCCTCCATAATAAGGTTAAATAATAGAAAATATACTTGGCAGTAAATAAACACACTTGAATACTGACTTTTGGTTGTTTGTCTAGTACTCGATCATTTGAATTATTGAGTAACAAACAACCCAAATCAATTCTAATATATTCATTTATAGATGATGAGACCATTATTGTTCTAACAAAGTTTTTAGGTAGTAGATCCCGCACATTGGATATGCTTGGTTTCTAAAGCAGGTTGCCTGACACCCTATCTATCCGAGGGCCACTATCTATCTAAGTGGTCCAGTTTGATAAGAAACAATGTATTAAAAGTGTATCTAGTTCGCAAAAGTACGCGGACAATGATATTAAGTTACCCGTTTAAACACAGCAACGATGATATTGAATGACTCGTTCAAACTCAAACCGATGATCCTCATAGACCTACTCATAATCACTAACTAACTCGATCGGAGGCTTTTCCTAAAAATATTTCCGATCTAAATTTTTATTGAAATTGAATTTTTCATTAAAAAATAAATATTTTAACCAGAATAGATGAACTTACTGGCAAATTCTTCAAATCAGGCAACTATTGTCCGCGTCTTATGCAATTGAATAAGAATAGCATTCTTGAGTCTCGAGTCGTGGCTAAAAATGCTTCAACACATTCAAAAGCGCCGCAGTACTATTCCACCCTTCTCCATTGTTTCAAGCAGTCATGGTCAACGTCTCCCTCCTTCCCTGTCACGGTCACACCCCAACCAACAAGCATGCCACACATATATTAATTAACAGATCAGTGTCTAGTAATTAATTCCAAAAAACATAGACTAAATAGACAGCGAAAGAATCAATCACCTTCGTTCAAGCAAGCATCCTTTAAAGTTCAAAGTCAGAATCAATCCATCAATCAACCAGATTGAAGATGGACAGGCTAGTGAAAGCAGAAGCAAAGGAAGTCGAGGTGATGTTCTTAAAGGGACAAAAGTGCAGCTCCTCCTTCAAGCTAACGAATCTCATGCACACCATGTCAGTGGCAGTGTCTCTAACCACCACAAACCCATCTCTATTCTCCATCAACAAACACTTTTCCACAATTCCACCACTCTCTTCTGCATCATACACCCTTCACCTCTCCCACACCTCCGACCAACCCCCTCTTTCCGATCCTCCCGATGCCATCACCGTCCGAGCCACCATGCTCCCCACCGGAAAGGCCACCGTCGACCATCTCCGCCGCCTCTTCTCCAAACCCGGCCCCCACGTCTTCCGCGACGCCGTCTTAACCATCTCCCTAGTCGGACCCCACGTCGCCGAATACCTCATCTCCCATAAACCCCAATCCCACAACCTCTTCACCAAAGCCATATCCGCGTGCACGAGATCGCAGCTCACGGGACTGCTCAAACCCGCCGTCGAAAACGGCAGTGCAGACGCCGTCGCCTACTTGCTTGACGCCGGCGCGGACGCCACCGCGACGACAGAGTCCCTCATGCCACCGGCAATCAGGTCCGGGAGCCTCGACGTGGTGAAGCTTCTGGAAGCTTCGGGTTGCAAGATCGAGGAGTCAGTTCTGCACGAGGCCGCGGCGACGGACCGAATCGACGTGATGGAGTTTCTGTTGGAGCGTTGCGACGAGGAGTTGGAGGTGGATTCGGTGGACTCGGAGGGGAGGACTCCGATTCACGTGGCGGCGAGGGAGGGGCACGTGAGGGTTATCGAGTTCTGCGTCTCGATGGGAGGAAACCCTAATCGCGTGGACTATAAGGGGAGGACCCCGCTCCATTACGCGGCGTGGAAGGGACACGTGAAGGCCGTGGAGTGTTTGTTAGAATGCTCAAACGTGAAGTGCGTGAAGGACAGGGAGGGGAGAACGGCGTTGTGTGTTGCGGCGGAGAGTGAAGAGTCCCACGCGCGCCGGCGTTTGGTGGATTTGCTGGGGTTGGGCGACGCGCTGATGCGTGCGGCGAGGGTCGACGATGTTCAGGGCGTGAAGAGGTGTTTGGGGGAAGGGGCGAGTGTGAACGGGAGGGACCAGAACGGGTGGAGCCCACTGCATTGGGCTGCGTTCAAGGGTCGAATAAAGAGCGTGAAGGTGCTGCTTGAACACGGTGCTGAGGTTGATACTGTGGATGATGCTGGCTACACTCCCTTGCATTGTGCTGCAGAGGCAGGGCATTTGCAACTTGCACTCTTCTTCATCGCTCACGGTGCTTCTCAATCACATCTCAAGTCCTTTCCGTATCTTGCTGCTCACCCTCTTAACTTGTTCGACTCTTTTCAAAATCAGGTTTCTCTTCCTTCTAAATCTAACACACTAATGTATCACTGAATCCAAATCTCTGTTTTCTGTATATATAATGTGTAGTGTGGAATGTCCTTGGTGATTGCTTCTTGATGAAATGATATATGAGATGTGAGAAAAAAAACTGTACAAATCCAATTCAACAATAACGATAAACGAAATTGATAATCTAATATCATTCATTTATGTTTATTTTGGTAAGTGTATTTGGAGAAGCAATGTAGATTTGGGTTAAGTATTTAGACCAGAAGATTTTGTGTTAAATGAAGTGTTGATTACATTTTCATTTCACCGTATCATTTTCATATCACATTGCCGAATAAGCCTTCTATGGTTTGAGCAACTTCTTAAGATTTTCGTTTCATTCGGCACATTAGGCACACAGCCGAGTATGAAGCTTGTAAAAGGTTATCGAGTTCTTAAATGGCTTGCCGTTACACTTCACTAATTTCTATATATATATATTTTACTTTAAATATTTTATTCTTTTTCTACTCATACTGCGTGCGAGTATACTAGAGTTTTACAAGCTTCATTAACTAAGAAAGTTATATTATTTGGTCCAACTTTTTATTAGGGTTTACTTTCATCTGAGCAATAAGCTCCCTACTCAAGCTTCAAATCTTAGCAAAAGATACACTACAACAATTTTCTTTCCTTTTGAACTCTCGTTACTGAAATGAGATTGGTCACTCGAATAATGGAAAAACAGAGTTTGTGTGTAGATTTTGGGACTCAGTGACCTGATGCACACATAGATTAAGTATTGATTCTCTCTCCATGAGAAACTTGAGTAATCAAATGTTGGTTAATCCCTTAAGTGAGGTAGAGGATTACTCAATTTTGTTTTCCATAAATGTATCACTCAAGCACTCAAATGAAGTTCAAACAATATATTGTATCTTTAAGAGAAAACTTTATCGCTCAAGTAATGTGAGTTGTTACCTAAGCAACATACTCACGTCTAAAGTGTTATTCCTCTTTCTTTAAATTAGTTGCTTTAAATTAAATGTGCATTATGTAGTAGATTTAACATGTTGTAATGTTGGTAAATAATGACAAAAGTGACATCATTCTAACTAATAAACATGTAGTAACTAGGGAGGTACTACCAAGTTGTTCATGTATTGTGTGATAAGTTAAGGATTTCACCGAGTTTTTAAATTCTATATATAAATAATGTCATATGAACAAAAGTATTTGGTGGTAAAAGTCAATATCATATCATACTAGTTACTACTATCCAATGACATTTATAGGAAATTACTTTGTCATATGAATAAAAAGTCAATAATTATATATCCATGATTGATAAAATTAATAATTTTGGGTAGACTTAAATTATTATACATATATTAATAATATATTGATTATTACAACTTTAATAATTAGTTCACTCTTATATATTTTTGTAATGTTTT
>Ga0099823_1005353_pt1 | contig 12781 bp, 10 predicted proteins | sample CowpearedBW_FD_76831 | JGI IMG/M metagenome (GOLD analysis project Ga0099823, IMG submission 76831) | Root nodule microbial communities of legume samples collected from California, USA - Cow pea red BW | ecosystem: Host-associated > Plants > Roots > Nodule | place: USA: California | collected... | reverse complement strand
CAAAAAAAAAAAAAAAAAAATAGTCCAGGTACAATTCAAACAATAAAAGTATACCTTCTGGCTTTTCACAGCTTGACCCTTGAGAAGATCTTCATCCTTATGATGCTTCAAGTTCTTCAAAGTATCTCTAAAGGTAGAAAGTTAAATTTCAGATATCTCAGAATCCACACAATTTAAAGATGAAGGAAAATAATAAAACAGGTTCACTATCACTCAAATAATTCATAGAAGGAACTGATTAAATTTGACTGCATTTCTCTCATTATCAATAGAGTCAATTTAATAAGAATCTTTAACATTATACAAGGAAACTTTGCCTATAACTATACAACAAAATTTTGTCGGATAGATGACTAATTTACAGTTATTCAAGTTAGTCAATTAATGAAATAATACAGCATAAATCAGCTATTCCAATATATACTGTAGAGAAATTATAGGGAATTCAATAAGATATAAATAAATCAAGTATTTTGCTAATCCATTGATATTAATAATGGTTAGAAAGATGAATCCAAATCATCGGATTGATAGCTGACCAAAATCCTCATATTAATTTACTTAGCATCAAAGCACACGTTACCTGGGAAGCAATATCTTACAAATATTTTGAAATGTGAAAACTCTAAGTCAAATGCTATTGGCGAGTATACAAGAGATTGAAGAACAAAACATTTAAGAGAAAACAACATAATGATGGAACAATAACTATTAAGTAGATAAATACAATTATAACTGAAAATCCTTGCAAAAAACAATTTTATCACGATCCATTGTTCCAAGAGTATTATTCATTTCGTAACAAGTACTAATAGCAAATAAAAAACATTAAAACAGAGTACTTTTGTGTGTCTGAATTATATTTGACACAACAAAAATGTATTTGATTTTTTACACAATAAAATTTATGCTCACTTAACAAAAATAGCCCAAGCAAAACAAGTACAGTATACCCAAACGAAGACTTCACTGGAACTTGTCAGTGACATAATTCCAAAATGTTGCAAATAGCCATAAAGATTAAGTACCATCTATTTTTATAAACTAAATGTATATCAAATGTTAGAAGGAAACTCACAGCTCCTGATGATGAAGATCTCTATATTCTTTCTCAAGCTGTTCCATCTCATCATTATTCCATTCACTATGCTCTCTTGTCCCATCATCCTCATCATCTGTTACCTTCTGTCCATCCTCCTCCTCTCCACTGTCATCATCAAAATCATCCTCCTCACCATCGTCATCATAATCATGCTCCACCTACATTAGGAAAACAACCCTTAAATCAAAATTCATAAGAAAATCATTAAGGTTATATAACATACTAATTATTTTAAAATTTTGCAGCAATCCATACCTCTTCATACTCCACACTATTGTAATCATCTGAATCACTCTCACTTTTTGCTCTTTTTCGAGATTTTTTGGCAGCCATTTTCACACCTAAATTTATTTTTTAAAAAATAGCACATTATACATCTACTTAAAAAGTATTAATTAACTAATTAATTAACTACAATCACAGGTGTCAATGAAGAATAAACAGGTAGGTGGTCATGTGAAGCCCTGATCAAGCACCTAAATTAGCACTAAACCAATACTATACAGTCATTTGAAACACAAGAATCAAGACAACTTCAAATATGGTAATCAAAATGTTGTATACTAATTACAAGCTGAAAAGGATTCAATAGAAATATAATTAATCAAGAGTGAACGTTCCAGTTTTTAGTAAACATTACATTCCCCCATTCCCTGGACCCCACCATAACTGGAACTTTGTAGCACCAAGTTACCCTTTTTGTTTAGTACCCACATTTGCAGAGCCTGATAAATCTACTGTCAGTTGTATCTCAAATGCCTCTGGCCTTTGAAACAAAGATTCACCATTGCGCTTTTCTTTCCTAAGAAATTACTAATATATTTTCAGTTTTTCCAAATAAAGGTGACTCGTGTATTTTATGGGGAATTTACAACTTCATATGACTTTGACTTTTAATTAGGTGATAACTTTCAGTGGTATGCAACAATTTTTTAATACATAATGGAAGAGATGAGAGTGAAAATGAATAATGTTTTTTTGTGATTTAAGTTGTACTGATTTTTTAAAATGTGTATCTGTTGATATGAAATTGTTAGGTTTGTAAATTAAATCCAGGGTTTGTAAACTAAACTATGCTATGTTAGTTTATACATTCTCCAGCCTTTTGACACTGGAATTGAGAAATCTAAATTTACTTGATGAAAATGTAAATGAACTAACCTCAACTGTTCATTCAACAAGCAAATTGTCCTGTTTCAGCCTTGTAGGTTGAAGTTAAGAGACTTACTAAAAAATTAGTCCTAAATAATGATTTGAAGACTTTTAATAACAATAGCTCCAAAACCTATTTCAACAAGCAAATTGTCATGAATCAGCCTTGTAGGATGAAAGTGACTTTTTTAAAGATTTTAGACCTACAAAATCATTCTTGATTTCAATAACAACAGCACTATAAACTGTATTTTGACTCATATCATGCATTCTGAAAGATACTAGGTGGTTACATAAAGTAATTGAAGAATGTTAGGAACCAAGAATCAGAATGAAAAAGAAAAGAAATATTTATTGAATAGAAGAGAAACATCTCCTCCAAGAGTTTCCCCTTCACAGTTGGTGCTAAGGTTCAATTTACAATGACAACAAATCAAAATCTATCCTCCTATTCTTCTTCCCCTATTGATACCTAATTAACAACACCTCTAACTAACTAACATCATTATTCTAACTCTTTGGATCCTGATTGTTGAAAATTTTCTCACAAGTCTTACAGGTTTAGTTAATCTATAGCCTTTTCCTCAAAATCAAACGAAAATTCTGGAAATTATTCAGTGAGTATTATGAATATTGAATTTAAAAGATGACACAAGCGAGGTCTTTAATGAACCACTTTCAACACTAAAGTACTTTTCTCTGTATTGTGGCTCCTAAGGAGTGGAGAAGAACATGAACTTTATGTACAGTTAGTCACTTGAATTTATTAGAGTGATATGTGAACATACTAATCTGTTGTAAAGTGTGGAAACTGTATGCTACTTGATTACAGTAAATTGAACTAATAACAGACACCTTAAAATACTATGATATTGCAAAGAAGAAGTACGCAAGGCTACAAAACAATAGTTTGTCTAAATCTTTCAACCATGTTGTCTGTCTTTGGGTCAATATGGGTGTAACAAACTTAAATATTTTTTAGAAAAAAATTGAATATAAAGGTGATTAATTTGTGAGCTAAAATCCTATACCCTAAATCCTAAACCCCCTCTCGCAGTCACAGGGCTCACGGCCCTTGAAGTCGCAGGGGCTCACCTGCAACGCTTAGCCTATGTTCTTCCACTTTTTGTTTTGTTCCTCATCTCTGTCCCTTCTAGTGTTCCTTTTACTAATCTACTTGTTTCTTGGTTGTTCTACTATGACTTGTGCATTAACTTTAAAAGTGCGTTTAGGGTTTGTTAAGAAATTGAGAATGAAAATCAGTGAAATCAATTAAGAGTGAGCTTTAAATCCAAAATCAACATACATACCTGACGAAAGTGAGATTGAGATTGATTAAGGCGAGCAGAACAGAACACCTCGATGAAGTGAGGTTGCGGCTTCTTCGGTCTTCAACTGTAGCCTTGAGATGCTTGCTGTGGTGAGGGTATAGGGTTTTAGCTCACAAGGATATTAAAAACTTTTGCATTTTTTAAATATATATTAAAATTAAAAACTTATAGAAAAAATAAAATTAAAAACAATAATATTTTTTTTGTAAATATTCTTTAAACTAAATTTAATTAATTAAACGTAACATATTAACAAAATGTAAAACATTTATAATTAATAATTGAAAACAGACAAAAAAAATACATGTATATAATTTTCCACAGAAATTCACGTGTGTTTTATGGTCACTTAATATTTTATAGAAATATCAAATGTCTAATTACTTTTAATATGCAACTATTTTAAAAAAATTGTTATAAATATAATCCTAAAATGTTAACAAATGTATTTAGATATATATGTCACCCACGATATCTTTTAAATTAAACTAGTAATTTAACCTTCTATATTGCACTTTATAACACATCATTGTAATATTATAAATTTACTGTATATGAGTATTTATTATTTAATTGAAATGTTTCATGTTCTGAGGAAAAATACTTAAAAAAATAACTAAAGTTAAAAATATATTTATACGACAATTTATATAGAATATTAATGTTATTGGAATATATTTAAAACTTAAATAATAAAAAATATTATGGTGTATTAGAAATCTATTATAAATTTATCATGTTTTACCATATATAGTGCCAAAGAGTATATTCAGGAAGACATATTTTTACTGTGAACAAAGTAATGAAGTATTTGGTTTTGGTTTTGATGTGACTATATGACTAGAAGCACCATTTTATGTTCAGAGTGAATTAACTTATGATATTTGAATTGCGTAAAGGAACGCGCCAGGAAAGAGCGTATGAAGCATGGAGAAGAAGAGTATCCAATGATTATTGGGGGATTGCGTGTCTGGTTAAGAAGACACAAAGTGAAACGCACGGGGGCAATGATGGGACCACGTGGCACAACATGACATGCTCATGCACGTGAATTTCGATGTGTTCCCCACGTGACTCCTCTTCCTTTGTCCCCCACCCTTTTATGGATGCCCCCTCTCCCCCCACTTCTCACCCTTTTTCTCTTCCAAACCTCATTTCTTTTATTCATCACACAAACCAATTCAGGGAAAAAGTTTCTACCCATTAATTTAATCACTCAAAATGTCTAAAATTTCACATTTCATAGAAAAAAATATAAAATATGGGGACAAATCTACATGTCATTTTCCCATCATTAATCTGAATCTAATGATTCATCACATTATTGTAATTGAATAAAGCCCTCACTGAGTTGTGCATGATAATGAAAGAATTAAAATTTACACATAATTTTAAGACAAGTCACATACACTGACATTCTCTCACCCTTTTCTTCGGTGAATAAACTAGTCCAAGTTTTTTTTATCTTTACTAAGTGAATTCAATTAAGTATTTTTCTTTTATTTTTGTCATAATAATGATTCTCATGTTTAATAAAAAGTAATCGAGGAATGCATCTTATTATACAGTAATTGTTTCAGAAAGAAAAAACATGTGTGAGCATATAGACATGATTATTTTTGGAACAAAATATTTGTAAGATTGATGATGTTTGAAGAGGATTGTAAAGTTTTGCAATGAGAGAGTAGATTTGGTATTGGAAAATCTAAAGGTGAAATGAATATAAATAATTTAGGAATCATGTACCTCTAGCAAATGGACATGAGAAGATCATATATAGATGACAAGAATCTTTTTTTGTATTTGGTTTGCCCCTTATAAGAGCAGAATATTCTGCTTACATCACTTTCATCCATTAATTTTGGTGTGAAAATATTGGAATGGATATTATTTATGGAGTGGGTTGCAATCACATCATGGGTTTGTGATGATGGAAAGTTTGCATGAACTTTGTGGATATTGTTCCCTCCAAACTCTAATTTCTTCAAACTCTCAACCACCAAATCTTTTATTCATCTTTTCAAACTCTTCCCACTCCTTATATTCATTTTATCTTCAACTTTTTCTCAATCATTTTCTTTATCTTATTTTCACGCTAAATATATCAATTATAATTATTGTCTTACCAATGTTTAATTCACTTTCAACTCATCTTCTATTTACATATAAGAATATACCATCTTTAGGTGGGAGAACTTCATTGAGTGAATTAACACAACCGATCGATTTAGTGAAGAGAATTGGAATATGTTGAGATCAATTTGTATTTCTATTAAGCAAAACAAAAGTTTATTTTAATAAATAAAATCCACCAAAAAGTTACTATATTTTATCCTTTGTAGTATCACATTAACACATTTTAAATAAATTATGTATATTCAAACAAATTTGAAACTCAAAACAAAGAGAAAAAGCTATAAAATTCAAAACATTTTCTATAACCTGGAATTAAATTTTTTTCAATATAACAACTTTTTAAATTACAAACTAATATGCGAAATCATATTAAATTTTGAACATGGTTCTTAAGTTACATGAGATAATCCAACTTGAATTTTAAACTATATGTTTTTTGATCAGGTTAGAGAAAACATATTAAAATTCTTAATTCCAACTTAAAATCAAATCTATATATAACTCCAAAATTAAATTCACAAATTAAAACTCTTGATACATAATAATAATAATAATTAAATATTAGTCAAAGAAAATTCATAAAATTGTACCTTCTAAATCAAAATATATCACAAACATTATAAAAAATCAAACTTACTCAAAATAAATCTATATATAAAAGACTATCAACATCTTTGGTATCATCAAATTATAATTATTACTATAAATAATTATTCATAAATTTAAATTATCATGTATAATATAACTTTGAAAGGTTCAAAATCAAATTTTACTAACATCAAGTTCACTAATCTCACCTTATACGCGTACATGTGCATTATTGTGCTGAAAATATATACATCTCTCAAGTGTTTACAGTAAAATAGGTTTGTATGAAAGCTTCAATAAAACCTTCATCATATATAATAAAAATTTTCATCATATATAATCTCTCAAGTTTTATTTTATGAAAAACTCCATCATATAATTTTAAAACTTGAATTTACACACAGTCAAACTTGTTTAATATAGAAATTAATATCATTATTTTTGTGTTGGGAACTATGATTTCTCTTTATGAAACAATTAATTCCTAATGTCAAAATTTGTGGATGTTACATTATTAATCAAATAAATCGTTATCACCGACCCCATTTATGAATTATAATTTCTTTGACTTTGATCAAACATTAAAACGGTGATTTCCTTTATTAGTCATACATAGTATAATCTCTTATGCTCCATTAATGGTGACAAATTCAACTAGACGAGACGTTTAGTTTAAAACTTTGACTTTCTATATAAGTACGTTTCCTATGTTGGATTAATCGATAACAGAAATAGCTTAATTAACAATTAAAACAATTAAAAGTTACTTTATGATAATTTCAATTTACAAAGAGCATTGAATTGTGAACAATGTCAATTGACCATTTTAGTAACTTAGTGGACATGTTTTTATTTTCAACAACAAATAAAAGATGTTAGAGGTTTCAATCTTAGATATGAATGAAAAATTAATTGTGAAGCATTAGTGGTTTCAATTTTAGATACAGAAGGTGCAGCGAATGAAAGACAAATCTAGTCTTTATTTTTTTTTTTTCCGAGATAGAGATAATATTTATGTGAATTTTGGAATATTTATTATTTTAATTTCTGTGTGTAGAAGTTGGAGCGAGTTAAAAATAAAATAATTATGTACTGAAATGTGAAAATATTCATAAAATTGGTAGATATTTTGCATGAGTAACATGATTATATAACAAAATATTGAATAATAGATGTTTATACTATTTTTGTATTTAAATAAAATTTTGATTTTTTTTATCATTTATCTATTTTCAAATTTTCAAATAATACTAACTGCTTTTCCAAAATTATTACAATAGTAAATGTGTTTGGATCAGCTCATTTTATTCTACTTGTATAAAGGGTTGTATAAAATAAAAACTAAGTCTACAAAACAAGCATCCTTATTTTATCTTGTGTACTCATGGATACATTGTTCCTATATATTATTCTTATGATACTAATAATGCACAGACGAAATTTAACAGTGAAGTTACTTTTATAGTTATTTATTTATTTATTTAATTTCATCTCTTAGGTATTAATTCTAATTATTTTAACTTTCTAAGTATTTATTAGAATTTCAAAAATTTTGTTTTTTAATTAGAATTACATTTCAAAATGTGTTTATCTTAAATATTTTAAAATTGATATAGTTTTATCTCATACAAAACCAAGATATAGGTGCTTTTGTTAAACGGGAAGCTATTGAGGTTAAACAATTATATTTAAATTTAGAATTTTATTTCAAATTTGTAAGAAATGATTTCTTCAAGTTTTAAAGATTTTAAAAAATGTGATAAATGTTATTTTTTAAAATTAATAACCCATGTAATTGAATTAGTAGTTTGAAAGTTACTACTTTCAAAATCTTACTTATGACCATTTAGTCATGATTATTTATTTTCAGTAAACATATTGTTTATATTGTTAATGATTTTAGTGTGTATTTATGGACTGATTTTTTAGAATAAGTTACTTGGCCATCTCTGTGATTCATGTTTTGTTCGTCGTTATATATGTTTTTTTCCTATAATAATTTATAAATATATTCAAATTGTTTTTTTCTTTTCAGTTTTTGTCATAGTATGGCAAAGATGTTACACTTCTTAATAATTTGGTGAGATATATAATAGTTTACATAACATTATTCTTAAATAGGTTTTAAGTGTAATTAAATATTGTTTTGTTTTATTTCAATCTTTTATTTTTATATCTCCCACCCATTTTAGGTTATTTTTTATTATTAAATGTTAATTAATATAATTGAAGTAATAAAAATCATTCTGAATTAAATGTGACTGAAAAAAATTATATATAATAAGTTATTTACAACTATATGTATGGATAAAAAATAGTCTTACAATTAAAAATAAATAAATTTAAACATTTTTTAATTTTTTGGCAGTTGAAAACAAAAATGAGTACTACCATCTAGAAAGGAAGTAGAAACTAACGCATTAATAAATGACTTTTTCATAAAAATTTAATGGATAGATACAAGTTTTGTCCAAACCATTCATTACTGAAGCAGGATTTTGTTCACTTTAGTTTGATAAAATTGGAACTTCCAAGGCAAAGAAGTGGAAATTATCTTTATGCCCTTTGAAAAAATGTGTTAAAGGGCATGAAGTCCACGCGCTGCCGCGGCGTGGGGCTCAAACCCATCCCTCTGCTACTGTTATGCCTCGTGATTTGGGGCTACCATGCCATTGAAAATCCATGTCAAACGGGCCCACACACCTTCACAAAATCCGCTACAAGGCCCATCATGCCACAACTCTCACCATCTTAGATTACAAAAAGTTTATACATTTTCATACCATAATAATAATAATAAATAAAAATAAATTTTATTTTATTTCAACACTTTCCTTTCATAATAAAAATAATATATTTATTTATTTATAATAACACATAAATAGGTGAAACGTGAGTTTACTCATGATCGATGATGAGGCGATGATGATGATGATTCCAAGCACATCACGTGAAACAAATGCTCTTGCTCTTTCTGGTCAACATTGGTAGCGAAAAAGTAGCAGTTTTTCATTTAACAGAACTAGTTAAAGCTAATTAAGCTGTGGCATAATCAGTTACTAACACAAGTATAGTAGTAATCCTAATCCATTCCCCAACACTAACTATCACCCATCCAGAGAATTAACCAGGGTTAAAAAGTAACCCGAGGTAGAGTTGAAAAATCGAAATCCTAAAACATGTATGCAATGAGGTAATAGTATTAAAATGCCTAGGATAACCATTTAAGTGATGATTGAGCCAATTTGTCACTCTGACCCAGGTCATAATTAACTCTGTACCATCCATCCACTATTTTGCTCTCTCTATCTCTCTCTCTCTCTGTATATATATTTAGTTCCATCCATCAGTTTCCCTTCACTGCAAAAAAGCCAAAGCCTGTTACCCACACTGCCACCAAACACCACACTTTTTTCCTTCATTTTGCCTTCCCTTTTTTCTCTTCCCTTTTTCAAGTGGCCAACCACACACACATTGTTGCTTCGTTTTTCTCTTCTAAAGAGAAAAATGGCTGAAAAAGATGATGGGGTTGGCTTGAGTTTGAGTTTGAGTTTGGGAGTGAATCAACAACCTTTCAAGGTGAATCACATGCACCACCCTCAACAACATCCTCAACACCATCAACCACAACACCATCAACCCCAACCTGTTCCCGTAAATCACAACAAAACTCTCTTTGCTGATTTGTTTCAGTTACCAGGTACGAGGTTCTTCTTCTTTCAGTGTTTTCTCATATTTTGTTTCTAGATTCTCCCTGCTTTTTCACCCAAAAATAGAATTTATTTATTCACTTGAAAAAAAAAATTGTTAGTTTATCTCTTCACACATACAAATTCTGTTTCTTTTTCTGAAAAAAAAAATTATAAAAAGTTATTTTCTTGCTCTGACTTTTTAAAGTTGAAGTCTTGTTGCCGATAGTTATATCTAACTCATTCATTAAAAAAACTCAGCTCAGATCCAGGTTTTCTTTGCACGAGGTTTGTAGAAACGTTTTGCAGCCGCGATTTTGGCGCTAACGTTAATATTTTCGGTGCCTTTGACTGGGATTATCGTTGCATAGTGAATAATTAATCAGTCGTATTATTTTTTGTATTATTACAAAGCCGTTTAATAAGGTTTGATAACAAAAATTATTTACACAAAATTAGCGTATTTGATTTATTATTTCAATGTTAATAATTTTTTTTTATTTAGCTGTAGTTTTATTTTAATTTTTTTCATTTCTGTAACATTTTCTTTTTCATTTCTACCTTTTAATTCTGTTCTATTCTATACCTGATATTTGCAAATACAGATACTGTTATTTGCAGAAATACCCTCTGGCATGTCCTTTAATTACAAAAACTGCCATTCCTTAATAAACCTATTTGAAACTCTTGCATGTACAGATCGGAGCTCCGATGTGATACGAGGAATCGACGTGAAGTCCACGGCGGACTGTGAGGAAGACAACGGAATTTCGTCGCCGAACAGCGCCGTGTCAAGCGTTAGCGGCGGCAAGCGGAGCGAGAGGGACGACGATAATGCTGCGTTGGTTGCCGGAGAGAGGACGTCGTGCTCGCGGGGGAGCGATGACGATGATGGTGGCGGCGGAGACGGCGAAGGCGGCGAAGGCGGGAGGAAGAAACTGAGGCTCACGAAAGAACAGTCCATGGTGTTGGAAGAAACGTTCAAGGAGCATAACACACTCAATCCGGTTAGTTAGTGGCTTTTGTGTAAATTCTTTACGAATACGGATATTTTTTTGAAATTTATTTTATTTATTATCATTAGAATTTATCTCAAAAGTTAATAAATTTGTTAGTAAATGGAATTTGTTGTTATTATTATTATTATTATTAGAATCATGATAATGATAATTATTTTGTTTTGAATTTTAGAAACGAAAACAAGCTTTGGCAGAGGAGTTGAATCTGAAGCCAAGACAAGTAGAAGTGTGGTTTCAGAACAGAAGGGCAAGGTAAGATGTCTACAATAATTATAATTAATATCTAATTTTATTTATTTTTTGACTTTATATTGCCTTTTATTTTTCTTTTGAGTTGTTTATATAACTTTCAAAGCGTTGCCTGAGTTGCCACATGTTTTATGATACGTTGAAGCCAAACTGAAATGCGTTATACATAAAACATAAAATACGAAAAATACAATGTGGTCAGAAAGATGCTATTTTCGATAAATATTAGAAAACTGTGTATTAGTGAATGGTTTAAAATGACATTATTTCCTTAAGTTTTAAGTTTAGAATAAGGGATTGGCATTATATATCTCATCTAATTGTTGTTAGCTTGGTTATAATTTATTCTAAGTATTATATTTTATGAAGGGACAATTATAGATAGTATTAATTCTTGAATGAGATGTTCATGTGGGATGGTTTTGTTGTTCCTCGTCCATGTTAATTATTAATCTAACTGTTTAAAATGCATTCAAAGCAACTTTAGCATAACGTCAAAACAAATAATGGGTTTGACTACACTCTTTGACAATCATCAACGACACAATTATGTAGACACATTATGTCACCAAAAATAAGAATTAAAACAATTGTGTCAAATATCAAAGACATGGATAATAAATACAAAGGGCCACATGAATATATCCATGTTTAATATATTAGATTTTCAATTTCATTTGGTTGGTTGTTTTGCTTTTGTGGGATATGGTTTGTTTGAAAAGAACATACGAACTATAATGTAATGATCTTAGTTGAATTGAAACAGAACCAAGTTGAAGCAAACGGAAGTGGATTGTGAGTACTTGAAGAGATGTTGTGAGAATTTAACTGAAGACAATAGAAGGTTGCAGAAGGAGGTTCAAGAGCTTAGGGCATTGAAATCATCCCCACAAATGTACATGCACATGAACCCTCCCACAACTCTCACAATGTGCCCCTCTTGTGAGCGTGGTCACTCGTCTTCATCTCCTGCCACCGCTGCCGGCCACCCGGTAGTGGTGCCGCCGACTTCTCGCAAGCTGTTTGGGGCAAACATCCGGCGGCCGGTGGCAGTGAACACTTGGCCGTTTGATGGCTCAATTCCTCGGCCATAATTATGGTCGGGGCAATGTGATATTTACATGGGTGTCTAGACATTTTTAGTTACTAGACAAGTGGAATGGAAAGAAAAAGAACCAATTTGCTATGGAAACACTAATTTGTGGTTTTTTTGGACTGAGGGATATATGAGTTTGGACTTGGTGTTAACTCTTGACGTTCTATTTTGTGTATGGCATACGTTGTAGTGAAGTTGAAGGTTTTTGTGTAGGGTAGATACGTTAATGGTTTGAGTGGGGTAAGATTTCATATGGCAAATAGTAGAAGCATTTATTAGTTTAGACTTTAAAAAGAAGAGAAAGAGAATCCGAATCCGTGAAGTTCTCATCAAATTGAGATGCCACTTCCTAGGGAAAAGGTGGGGTGGTGGAAAGAGGGTTAAACGTGAAGGAATGATTGTGATTTTTTTTTTTTTTT
>Ga0099823_1005352_pt1 | contig 12782 bp, 9 predicted proteins | sample CowpearedBW_FD_76831 | JGI IMG/M metagenome (GOLD analysis project Ga0099823, IMG submission 76831) | Root nodule microbial communities of legume samples collected from California, USA - Cow pea red BW | ecosystem: Host-associated > Plants > Roots > Nodule | place: USA: California | collected... | reverse complement strand
CGATTGCAGAAGGATACGTTCCACTTGATTTTGGCCATGCTCGTCTTCAACAACTCGGTTACAAGCAAGAACTCAAGCGTGACTTATCGTATGTTTCTCTTCTTTCCATTTTTTTCACTGCACTCTTTCTTTTTTCTTCTTAAATCTTGCTTTGAACTGTGACAGGGTGATTTCGAATTTTGCGTTTTCGTTTTGTATTATTTCGGTGCTAACCGGAGTCACTACTCTTTACAACACTGGGTTGAACTACGGTGGCACTGTTTCCATCGTCTATGGTTGGTTCATTGCCTCTGCTTTCACCATGATTGTCGCGCTTTCAATGGCGGAGATTTGCTCATCCTTTCCCACTTCTGGTGGGCTTTACTATTGGAGCGCCAAGCTTGCTGGGCCCAGATGGGCTCCCTTCGCTTCATGGATCACCGGCTGGTACCATTCCCGATTCCTTTAACTTATTTTCCCCAATTAATGGCTCGTAAATTTGTTAATACCGAGTTGAAAATGTCTCTATTTGCGTCACAAGCAACTTCTGGTTATGTAAGAGCACGAGAGTGCAATTTTGCAGTTTGAATGAGGATCTTGTTAGGGACTGAGTTGGATTTAAGGTTTAGGAAACAAAGAATGGAAACAGTGCGAAGGAAAACTACTTCGTAATATTCTCCACTCTCTTCCGATTCGTTAGAGAAAAAGAAAAAAAAACTGAAATAACTGCACCTAGGAACAGGAAAAAGAAATGCAGGCACAGAGATGGAAATATATGAGAATTTCCAGAGGAGAGAGAAAGGAGACGATTGTAACAAAATATTCCTTGCCTCACTTTCCCTCTACAACCACATATAAAACGTAAGTTAGGGGCCAATAAAAAATCGTTGACCAATAGATTGATTATTTTGGGCCGTGTACTTTTTTTTCCTCACACACCCATATCATTTGGATCGTGTGTTACGGTCTCACGAATTTCCCCACCCTCTGTATTTCTCTCTTCTGCCACTAATGTTGTTGTTACACATACAAACTAAAATTTCTGAAAATTAATGTTTTGTAATTTAATTGTGAGGTTTTGTGGGGGGGGTGTGGGGGGTTGAAGGAGTGTTGGTAGTAGTTTTATCTATAGGATAACAAGCAGAAGAAAAATAATAATTGATCTTTCAGAACAAATACACTTTTGAGGTTTGTAACATACTAATATTCACCAATATATTTGTGCAGCAAACATGTCATTCTACCAAGTATTGATATTATTGATAGTTAAATCTATCATAAAATGTTCGTCCCAATATATTTATTTCTCAAGATTTTCCACTAGTGATTTTCATTATATTTAAATTTCAGTATGATTGGTGAATAAGAAAACACATCAATAAGGAACATTCACTGAACTAAACAGAAATTTAGACTGTATTTAATAGATAAATCAGAATCAACAATAAGATGGTTATTATGTTAAATCCAGTCCCGAAATTGGCAGTTATAACTTATAATTAATGATATAATGCATAATTTGTTCGTTTTTTTTTTTATTTGCTTCTCTAGCTTATGATGTATATTGGTCAACCAGGTTTTTGAAAATTCAGTGCTCTCATCGGGTAAAATTGACTACAATTGCCTAATTTGTTAGCTCTCCTAAGCGCCATGTAGCTTGAAATTAAAGTTTATTGCTTAATCAGTTTGTGAAGTCTAATAACAAGAGACTCTGCCATATTTGCTTTACCGCGGTTGTTTCTCTGATGCATGTTTGATTGTTTATCTGTTTTTGCAGGTTCAACATTGTTGGCCAGGTATTCTTAAGAAGACACAAATTACACATCCTTCACTTTTCGATGTAGATTTCCATTAATCCATCTGATGCTCCAACTTTGGTTTCGTTTTTCATTTGCAGTGGGCAGTGACAACAAGTGTAGATTTTTCACTTGCACAACTGATTAAAGTTATTATTCTCCTTAGTACCGGTGGGAAAAATGGTGGCGGATATGAAGCTTCTAAATACGTAGTTATGGCTTTCCATGGGGTGATTTTGCTCCTACATGGTATGATAAACAACCTTCCTATCTCATTGTTATCATTCCTGGGACGGCTCGCTGCCATTTGGAATGTTGTAGGTATGAAGAAATTTCCTGTTTAATTGTTTTCTGCATTCAGTTCTCCGTGGCAACCTTTCTGAATTTTTAACTGAAATTGAAAATTTTAGGTGTTTTTGTGCTTATGATTGGGATTCCATCTGTTGCAACGGAAAGGGCTAGTGCCGAGTTTGTTTTTACTCATTTCAATACTGAAAATGAGGACGGAATCAGCAGCAAGCCCTACATATTTCTCTTGGGACTTCTTATGAGTCAGTATACCCTAACTGGATATGATGCATCAGCTTATATGGTATATCTTTTCCACTCTTTTCCTTCTTTTTCTTTTCCTAGAATTTATTGCCCTGAAAAACTTTTAGAGTTTTGTTCTCCAATATACAAATCATTCGTAATATTCAGTATTATCCGCTTTGAGACAAAAGAGAGTTCGTATAACTGCTATTTAGAAAAAAATATTCTGGGATTTCCGATAACTTAATTTCATAATTAAAAGCTAAAAAATTCTAACATAAATCACATTACTTCAAAATCAATTTTAACCAAAAATAATTTTGTAAACACCATCTCACCAAGACTCATTGATTACTGTAAATTCATATGCAGACAGAGGAAACCAGGGAGGCCGACATAAATGGACCAAAAGGAATTATCAGTGCTGTTGGGATATCTGTTATAGTTGGGTGGTGTTACATACTAGGCATTACATTTGCAGTCACCGACATTCATTACCTTTTGAGCGAAGATAATGACGCTGGTGGGTATGCTATTGCTGAAGTGTTCTATCTAGTATTCAAGAAAAGATATGGCAATGGAGCTGGGGGTATTATTTGCTTAGTCATTGTTGCTGTTGCCATATTTTTCTGTGGCATGAGTTCCGTCACAAGCAATTCAAGGTAAAACGTGGATGCCAAGCGAGACTTAATTTCTCTACTTAGTGATGAATATAATATAATATAATATGATGCTTAAAACTTGTTCAGGATGGTTTATGCTTTCTCTAGGGACGGGGCCCTGCCATTTTCATCAGTGTGGCGCAAGGTTAACAAGCAGGAGGTTCCCATCTATGCAGTTTGGCTTTCCGTTTCTATATCATTTTGCATGGCCTTAACGGTATGTGATATGTTATAAACTTTGATTTTATAATAATCTGAATATTTAGGTTTCTGTGATTTGTTTTGTTGAAAAGTGACCATATGAGTGAAATGTAATTGTGTTGCAGTCTCTTGGAAGCATAGTGGCATTTGAGGCCATGGTATCCATTGCAACCATTGGCCTGTATATTGCTTATGCCTTACCTATATTCTTTAGGGTGACCTTGGCACAGAGGGATTTTGTCCCAGGGCCTTTCAACTTAGGCTGCTATGGAGTCATTGTGGGGTGGGTGGCTGTTCTTTGGGTGCTCATCATTTCCATACTCTTCTCATTGCCTGTTTCGTACCCAATAACCATGGAGACACTTAACTACACCCCTGTGGCTGTTGGATGTTTGCTTATTCTTGTAGTTTCTTTCTGGTTAATCAGTGGTCGCCATTGGTTTAAAGGCCCTATAACCAATATATAAAAACTTATCAGTTTTTCTCTTTTATGTATAATTTGGTAGAATTTAGTGGTTTTTGGATAATGTTTGTTAGATAATGACATTTATTCATCATTGAAATTGTTTGTTTGGGAATTGTACATTGTTATATGATAGGAATGATACTAAGAATAAAAAACAAAAAAACTCGTAAAAAAGAAAAATACTCACTATTACTATGATGGTTATAACCATAATTATCATTAAAAAATTGACTTGTTACGACGGTTGAGATTCTAACTGTTATAGTAAATTACATTTCTTACGTGAGATCAACAAATACTCGTTAGACTTATTATCTTAGGTTTAGGAACATGTCACACAGTAAGGAAATTATAATTTCAGATATATATTGTCATACTAAGTTAAACTCAATATATCATGTTTACGATTGTAACTAACAACAGTAAGTTGGACTTATTATATTAGATTATGGTTTTTTTTTTTTTCATAGTTGATTTGAAGTTAAATTTATAAACATGGATCATTTGATATACTTTTTTTCTGTAAAACAGGATGAAATAGTTAGGAGTGTAAACAGCATCAAAGCTGAAATCGTCATTATACAGGGTGAAAATATGAGGGGACACATTATTCTAAAATCATAATTGATTTACTTGGCACAAACTTAAAAAAATCTTAGATAATTATAATAATGTGAATTATATCAATATTAATTTAAATAAAATTAAAAAAATGAATAGAATTAATGTCAATTTAGTTGACACTATTTATAAATAAATATAAATATTAAAAATCAACTAAACTAATACTAACATTAATAAATATTAAAAATAAATTATATTAATATTAGCTTATATCATTTAAAATTCTTCTTTGTCGGTATTAATTGCACCACAAATAGTAGTAAATTATCTCCCCTTCTAACATAATAATTCACTTCAAAATCACATAATTTTGTCTCTTAAGGAGAAATCAATATATAATATTTTTAATAAATTATCAGCAAAAGCCTATATATACACATGTATGTACTGGGTCACAAAGATTACTTTGTTCATGTTTTCTCGCAAGAAGGAGAAAGACAAACACTGTATTTATCAATATCTTGAAAGTGACCTCTACACTTATTCATATGCTTATAATATATATACTATATATGAAGCACATAGGATAATGTCTACTACTGGAAAAGGAAAGGAATATAGGTTTCCATGTATGTCCAAACTTGAAGTTAACCAATGCCCATGTATAGATGGTGCTAACATACTTGCTACATAACAGAAAGTTTCTCATTTTGCTCCAAATTTATGCTTCCATTTGAAAGTTCAATCAATCTGCAAGCACATGTATAGAACAGGAAAAGGAATGAGAAATTATGTATCCTTAGTCTCTGAAGTATGACATAGTTCTTATATTATTTGAAGTATATGTAATAAAATGGCAAACCTTTTTATCTGGTTGGTGTTGTCCATTTCAAGCTACCATTAATTACGAGGAACCCCTTCCTTCTAGAACTTTTCTTAGCATCTCAGCGCATTGATCAACAGCAGCAAGATTGGTTTCATATTTATACAAATTAAAACAGTCAGAGTCTTCCAGAAACGTTTCTACGAAATCACAGAACTCAGTCCTAGGTATGTTCGAATCCACTGAAGCCCCTGTCATTGGTTGTGAATCCCAAGAATCTGTGAATTCCATTCCCACACTGTTCACTGGAATCTGATCTTGATTATGGTTCACGTTCAAGAAAACGTTTGGTGCTGCGAGATCTGGATCCCAAGCTCTTTTTTCAGTGTTGGCTTGCGATCTATGATCATTGAAAAACAAAGAGAAACTGTATAATTAATAATCACCTTTTGTTCCCAAGGTGGACCCTTCAGATGAGGAAGAGTTGGGTTTGTGTCTTGAGGATGATACTTTAGGCAAATAAGAATTGCGAGAGCTCTCTTCAACTTTCAGCCGCAATCTATATTTCTGTGTAAGAAGAATGTTGATGAAGAAAAAACCTAAACAATGAAGCAGACGACAAAACATGCATGGTGACTTTTCCCGGTTCATGAATGCAGCTATGTATAGTTATGGAAAAAGATAACAAAGTAACGGAATCGTGATACCTGTAAAACGTTCCTGGTGCCCTAATTTTATGCATTGATATTCCCTTTAAAACTTACATATAGTACATTCTCGGAGGAAAGCAGAAAAAAATTCAAATCCATTTATGGCAGGTTAAGCAGTAAATTCCAAATAACCCTAACCCTAATAACTTTCAAGAACATATTATTTGGATTAACTTACTATGAAGAATTTTAAAGGCTAATCTGTGAAACATAATTGATCAGAAACTATTGCTTGTCTAAGTTGAAGTAGTAGAAAATTACCTGCAGATGACTTGCAACTTGGCGAACAGTGAGGTAAGATTCACTGACATTCATCCGAACTAATATCTGTTTTGGACGAGCAACTGAATATGAAAAACGGAAGTGAAACACAGGCAATTAAATTAATAATTACTAATATTCTTATCATGAATGAAGCTTCGATCCCTTACTGATATATGTAATCAAGAAAAGAAAAGAGGGAAAAGAAACAGTACTGTTCTCTCCTAATTCTTTCACTGCATCTAAAAACTTCTGATGCAACTCAGGAGTCCAAACACTCAAACGTTTTTTGGACTCGGACATTCTGAAATGTTCATTGGGGTTGTTAATGTTCATCATGGCTGATCCCAAAGAATCTGGCTTTTCGTGCAAAACATATCTCTTTTCTTTTTTCTTGCCTTCACAGTGATCATGGTTTCTTTTTCCGTATGCTTTGTTACCCTTGCACTGTGTGGTTGGCATTGTGTTGTTAAGGGTCCATGTATCAGCATCGCTTCTTCCTCTTTTTTCTCCAAGAACCTGACATTGGGTTTTTGTCACCTGTTCAAAAGTTGAGGGAAAATAATTCATGATAACCAACACCCAGAGAGAAAGTTGAGAAAAATATGAGTACGATAGACATTAATGTGATGTATACATATAGAAGTAAGACAAAGATTTTTTAATGAAGTGTATGATATATATAATAAATGTTATAAAATCATCACACATCCTAAAATTTCGAGGTAGATTTTCTTCATTTGTTTAGTGTAGGTTTAATTTCGCAATAAATCAAAATAATTGTGGGTATTCTGTACGACAGACATTAATAGCTTTTATCGTAAATTCAAAACTCAAAACATTTACATGTACCTGGGTATTCTGTAAGCCTGCGTTTTGAGTGTTTTTGGGTGAACAGGGTCTTGAGTGATACAGATGTTGCCAGAGATATCGAAGATCATTGGGAGTGATTGGCTCCTGAAGAAAATAACACAATCCTGTAGCTAAAGCTTTCCTATTTACATCATCAAACACTCCAGAGTAGATAACTGTGCATGACACAAAACGATGCATTATTAATCAAATGAGTGTACTGAAAGATCTGAAGTACTGGAACTTACAGATGATAGGAACATCCTTTTCAACTGCTACATCCAGAAAAGAAGGGATATCCATGTCAGCCATATCAGCTTTAGCCATGATCAGTTTGAACGTTCCTTCTTGATGCCAGATCATGGATGCAGCAGCGGAAGCATTATTTGTAGCAGTAACTGATTAACCAAACAATTATCAGAGCTATTAGTTGAGCACATATCTAACACCAGATTCAATTCTTATGAACTCTTACAGAAAGTGTCAAATTTTTAATTACTCCTCAAATGCTAACCCGAAAAACACTGGTTAAAGTTTTACTGTGTGATCATTTTGAAAACCATTTTCAAGAACGTTCTTGGATCCTAAAAGCTGGATCCGTCTGAATTTATCATTTTACTTACATGTCAGCAAAAAAATTCAGTGAGATGAAAGTGGCAAAGAGAATTGAGAGAAAATTTGAAGTATACCTTTGAAAGAATATAGCTGAAGAATTGCTGAGAGATACGAACGTGAAATTTTGTCATCATGCACTAGCAGAATTCTAAAACCTCTTGCAAAACTAGGAACATGTTTTATCAGTGAAATTGACTCATCTACCATTTTCACAATGTGAAACTGAATAGAGGAATGAACCAATTGAAGGATTAAAGCACAGAGGAAGAAGAATTTTGAAGTGTTTGTGGATTATAAAGAACTAAGGTGTTTGAGTACATTATATGAAGTAGGAGGACAAGTGTCAACCAAGGTGAAATAAACGTGACCATATAAAAGGTATTTTTTTTAATTATCAACGTTTTTGTACCCTTTTCTGGAAACAATATACTTTTTAACTTAATTAACTCATAAATTTAAATGATTTCAATTGTGATCTATATAGTTAAAAAAAATTATTTTCCAATTATAGATATAAAATTTTATCTTTTGGGATGACGCGGGTGTATCCTTACATTGTCATTACTTATATGTTTTTAAATAAAAAATTAAAAACTAGTTTTTTTAAAAAAAAATTCGAGTATTTTCAATTAAATTTCTGTTAACAAATTATTATATCGAATGTTCAATATTTATATATTTTTAACTGAGTCTCTACATCAATTAAAATTTGGAAATACCAAACAATGTTACTTAATAGAGATAATTAGCATTGCGAAACTTTATTCTTTTTATTATTGAGTTCAGTGCTATGCTTGACAGTGTAAAATTAAATAATCAAGTCATCCAATAAATTAGTTAAAAATATAAAAAATTTAAACACTCAATAGAGCTAAAATTTTAATAAAAATTTAATTAACAACACTTCAATTTAATGAAATGCTTCAAATTGAAGTAAATTTCATTTTATTGTTATATAAAGACACATAAATAAGGATGATGTAAAAAATTAACAGAAAAAACAAGTGATAAAAAATTAATTCAAAATAAAATTAAAAATTAGATACTCACTAAATTAAATTTTTTTAATAAATCCAATTAAAAATACTCAAATTTATAAAAAAAGACTTCAAATTTAATTAAGATTTTTTTTACTAAACTTAATTGTGCATACAAAATTTAATACAGGTTAAATTAACAATTTTGTATTAATAGTTATATCACAATGTATGATAACTTCTTAGTTATTTTAAAGACTAACGATTTCTATGTAAAAAGATAACAATTTCATCATTCATAGTAATTTAGAATTAGGAAACATAAAACATTTATAATATACATGCCATTTTAGTACAAAAGTAAAATTATAAATAGGTTTGAGAAGGGTAGTGACTTATGGCATGTGTTAGACATTGACCATCACAGGAACTCTAGAAGGTTCACTAAAAGACCTTGTAATTACTAGTAGCAAATGGTAGTTAAATAAAAAAAAAAAGACATGGTTCACATTTTCTATATAAAATAGTAAACTTCTACTACAAGTAATGTGGTACTGAATAAATTTAAGAGTGTATTAATTTTAAGAATTATTCTCACATTTCCAGAAATAAATGTAGTTTATAATGTTATTTTTTTTTTATAATTCTAGTAGTATTTTGTTGGTGAATTAATTAATTGTTCTATTTAATAACAATACTTTTCCCTGTTTAGGTTGTGAAAAATTTAATGTCTATGAAAGAGTGTTGTTGAATTAATAATAATTCATTTAAAATTTATTAAGAAATTTGGTTTCCATGCTTAAAAAGTCAAATATTTTAATATCTTTATAATTTTTTTACCGGATTTTCTGAGATAAAGTGAAACCTTCCACTCTGTTGCAATAGCTGTCGCTTCAGTCCGTTTCAATTAGGTTTGTTAGAACCGTGTGTAAGAAAATAAATAAAAGATATGTTAGAAGATAATAAACGAGTAAAAAGAAAATGAGTTTTTGAAAACTAAATAATCATTTCAAAAGTTTCTTTTTAAGGATAATATGATAATTAAAAAGAATTTTTTTATAATGATGAAAAAGAAAAACAGAAATAGCATTGTTTTTATAATTAAAAAGAAAAACAAGTTTTTTATAACTAAGGAAAAACAATTTCTTATAATTAAAGAAAAATAATTTTTGTACAGTCAAAAAATCTGTTAGATATAAATACATCTCTATCTATCTTAAAAAGGGTACTCTGATTTTTAAACATTTAAAAATATGAACTATTTTTACAATATGACAAATTTAAAAAGTTGTCAAGAAAAAACACAAACTTAATTTAAAAAATATCGATAAAATATTCAAAAAAGAAAAAGAAAATTAAGTCAATAAAGATTTTAAAATATCCTCAAGTCAATTTCGTTATCACTTCTGAATTTTTTTGAAAAGAATAACATAAATTTTATTTTTAAATCTACATAAATCAATCATCTCTTCCTCTTCGAATCATTAATTCCATAAAAATACATACTAAATTTCATATTAAATTATGTTGATGAGAGCAGCTTAAACTCACAAAGGACAAAAGATAATTATATCTTATTTAATAATGATTTGTTTTAAATACAAATCTTATATATTGTAACAACACTCTATTAAGAAATTGTAACTAAAACAAAATAACAAATTCCTAAACAACCTTCACTAACATAATTGAGTAATTAAATATAAATAATTTTCTAAAAACTTATATAAGTAAGAGGAAACAACAAATTCCAAATTCCTAATGCACATGCACACTGATGTACACGTTCAACACTCTTTTTTGATGTACACGTTCAACACTCCTCCTTGCATCAGTGAATGATAAGTCCAAATGTTTCTCTTAGTAACTCATACTTATTTTTTGGAAGTGTTTTGGTGAAGATATCTGAAATAACTTGATATTGTATTGCTTTGTTTTTTCCATGAAAGACATGATTTTTTGAGATGATAATGGTTGTCTAGTTGTCCACCATTACTTCCGTAGTAATCTATTGCTCCAAGTGCAAATCAATTAATATTTTTCCAAGCCATAAGGCTTGATCTAGAGTTGTTGTGGTTGTGGTAGACTGTGCAACAATTTCTTACTTTTTGAACTCTAAGAGAATATTCCTAATTCAAAATTGAAAAATAGCCCGAAGTGCTCTTCATGTCATCTAAAGATCCTCTCCGGTCACTGTCAGAGTAACCTTGCAACTTGAAATCTTGTGATTGATTAAACTTCATGGCATAATTTAAAGTTCCATTGACATATCTCAACATTCTCTTTGCTGCTTTCAAATGAGATTCTTTAGGACAATTCAAAAATCTTGAAAGTACACCTACTATATACAATATATCAGGTTTTGTTGTTGTGAGATACATTAAGCAACCAAATAAGCTTTTGTAGAGTGTTTCCTCCACTTGTTTTGAAACATCATATTTGCATAACTTCTCCTTTTGACACATATGAGTGTTCACACTTTTATAATTTTCCATGCTAAACTTCTTCAGAATCTCCTTTGCACACTTCCTTTGACTAATTAAAATTTCACCACTCTTTTGCTTAACCTTCGTACCAAGGAAAAATGACATTTCTCTTAAGTTTGTCATCGCAAAAACCTGCATTATTAAACTCTTGAATACGTTTAAGATTGCTGCTAGTAACTAGGAGATCATCAACATACAAAGAAATCACAGCAAAATTAGCTTGATTACGTTTTGTGTATAAAGTGAATTCTCTAAGACTTTTAACAAAGCCTAGTTTTGATAAGAATTCATCAATTGTGTTGTAACAAACTCTTGAGACCTATTTGAAACCATATAAAACCTTCTTTAATAGATAAACTTTATCTTCATGTCCTTTCACCCAAAACCCTTCACGTTGCTCAACAAAAGATTTCTCCCTCTAGAAATCCATTTAAAAAGGCTAACTTGACATTAAGTTGGTAGATTTTATATCCTTTTGTGCTGTAATAGCTAACAACATGTTGATGGTATCATATCTTATTACCGGTGCAAAAGTATCAATGTAATCCACTCTAAAAATTTGAGCAATACCCTTTCACGACTAACCTTGATTTGTACTTGATGATTGAACCGTCTACATTCAACTTTGTTTTGAACACCTATTTCACTCCTATGAAGTTCATGTCTTCAGGCCTTTCAACAAGCTCCCAAGTTTTTTTTTTCAATCATGAAAAATTCCTCCTGCATTGAAGCCATCCATTTGGGATCCTCCATATTGCTTCATAATAACTTGCAGGTTCTAACACTGTTACATTTTGCATCTATCATAAATATCTGAAAGTAATTTAGTACCCATTATAAGTGCATCATCAACTAGCTAATATTGATTTAACAAATGGTCAACTATTGACATTTTTTCAACACCATTCCAATTCTATTGTTCATCCTTCATAAAGTACACATCCCTACTTGTAAGATTTTTCCTTTTGGAATGTTGAAAAACTCTATAAACCTTGGATAATGAACTATATCCCACGAAAATCCTAGATTCAACTTTCTTATCTAGCTTGTCTCTCTTAATCTATTACACTAAGTGATGTTAGGAATTCAAGTGAGTCTAAGTCCCACATTAACCAGAAATGAGAAAGTAGAGCACTATATAAAGATAAAGACCCATAAACCCAGTGCATTAAGGTTTTGGGAGAGAGTGGTGTCAGTGTCTTATGTGGTTAGGCTCAGATCTCATTGGTGTTGTTCTCCTAGTGAAACCCCCTTTGTAAAACCTAACAAGTGAAACATAAACATCCAAACACTTTAAAATATTTCAAATATTGCTACAAGGAAGGTAAAGCAAATATTGTCACAACTTAAACATTAATACACAACTGAATGAAAATAGGAGTAGGGAATATTATCCTAATAAAAAAATATTACCTATAAACACTTTTTTTTACTTTTTCGAGTAAAAGAAAATTAGAACAAGATATCGGTCTTCGCTCTCATCTTTATTCTCCATGCAACGAAGATTTGGAGAGGAAATAAAGAAATATAACTTTTTGAATAAATTTTCAGTACACCATCAAGTCAATAATATTCCTTCCGTTCCACAATCCTAAGAAGCGGAAAAAATAAAATCACTTTTAACCCAACATATGTTTTTGTTTGAACACAAAAAAAGAATGGGAAAAGATGTAAAATTCGGACCACAGATAAGGGACATAGGAAAGCTTGTTTTAAACATGGGTGATTTATTGTAAAATGAACATGTGTTAATAATTCAATTTGGATTATTTGAATAAAACCCAAGGGTAATTATATATATATATATATATATATATATATATATATATATATATATATATATAAAAAAAGATATATAT
>Ga0099823_1005348_pt1 | contig 12786 bp, 6 predicted proteins | sample CowpearedBW_FD_76831 | JGI IMG/M metagenome (GOLD analysis project Ga0099823, IMG submission 76831) | Root nodule microbial communities of legume samples collected from California, USA - Cow pea red BW | ecosystem: Host-associated > Plants > Roots > Nodule | place: USA: California | collected... | reverse complement strand
CATTTAGGATTATATGGTTTCGTAAAAATCATTCCTAACCTCCTAACCCTCGAGTGTTCGTGAACTCATGAAAATATCAAATCATCATTAAATAGTGACACTATTAACATCATATATCAATCACTACTCAAGAAGACGAAAACAAACAATTATTCAACACAACTCGCATAAGCACAAAAGCTAACAACATTCAAAATCCACGGCACACTCCCGCTTAACCCTTTCAAGAAATGCATTATTCATGATTTAAACAATTAGGTGCAGACTCCTTCCAACCTTCTACCTTCATATTTTCACCTACCCAAAATGCCACTAAGGCTAAAAATAAAATATTATAATTCTTGTTCTAACCAAGATTTAACCTCTCATCTACCTTATTATCAAGCAAATGCATGACCAACAAATCAATTTGTGTTTTTTGTAATTCTTGTGCATCAAGGATTATATTATCAGGCCCTATGGTCTAACATATTATTAAAGTAATAAAACCATTAAATTAATGAAATATATTAGCTAGTACTATTTTTTGTCTTTTTTCTCCACATTAATTAACTTAGAGATTTTTGCCTTTTCATTTATTAAATAAGTATTTATTTATTTAATTTTCTGGGATCTTACAACATTTATTAAATAAATATTTATTTATTTATTTATTTATTTATTTATTTTTCTTGTTCTTACATTATGTTTCAATTTAAAAAAAAAAAGTGTTGACACATCTAAAATAATTATCTAAATTCTAACTATTATTTTTCTTTTTTTATAATGTGACGATTTTAATCGTTATAATTTACGTGGAATTTATGGTATCAAGAGGTGATGGTTTAAACAGTATCTTTGAGACCCTGGATGGTGGGATCAAAGTCTGCTGGTGCTTCATTCCCTCTTCAACCTGTTCGGTTGATTATACAAGAGACACGATATCGTGACGTTTTTTGCTAGTAGTATGGCTTTCCTAATAATAAATATTTAGTAAACCTATATAAGAAAGCACATGTAATTAATCAGAACAATTTTAATTGATATTTTTTTAGCTAAAAGGAATCTGCTTTGATAGCATTCAAATACAAAAATTGAGTATGTATATGATTTGTTATTAATCACTTGTTTAATTTACATGATTTATCAGTCACTTGATTAATTATTTTAATTTAATTATAGTTTTAGAATTCATCGGACAACATAACTTATTAATTCAATTTTAACCTAGAATGAGTCGTATAAGATAACTTAGACAACTCGAAAATTTGATAGTAATCAGATAGATCGTCAGAAGAAAATGTCTTATTAATAATCAATTTTAATGATAAAAAATTGTTAATCAATATAGTGACCAATTTAAATATCAATTTACAAAATAAAATAAAATTATTGGTCACTAAAATAATTACTATTATGAATAAAAAAATTGTAATTGATCTCTAAGTTGATTTTTAAAATTTACTTACCAAAGTTTTAACTACCAAAGAGAATTCGTCATTAAACACTAGTTACCAAATTTTTTGCTACCAAAGGAATTGATTTCTTAATTAGTCTTTAACTAATCAGTAACAAATTTAACCACCTATGATAATTTTTGATTAATAATAGTGACTATTTTAGTAACCAATAACTTTTTTATTTTGTAAATTGATATCTAAATTGATCATTGTAGTAACTAAAAATTTTTAATCACTAGAATTAATGGTTAATAAGAAAATATTTTAGTAATGTATGTTTATCATTAATGTACTTAATAATTTGATTTCAACTTTATGTGTATAGCTTTTTATGTGTATGGTAAATTATTTATGAAAAGAAAAAAAATTGATTAACTAATTGTTGAGATAACCAAGTTTTTAACATTGTTCAACAGGTAATGAACAATTTCATTGAAAGATCAAGCGATGAGGCTTTGTTTAACTTCTTAATCGATAATTCATTAAAGTTTTGCTTTTTCAATAGCCCGAATCTCATACTATGATATAGAGAGTTGCTAGTACCTCACAAGTCGAAAGCCTGATGCAGATTTTAGAATTCATGGTATGTTGCCTTACGATGATGACTCATACCCTCTAACTATGATCCTAACGACCCTTTCAACCCATCTCAGATACTTCATTACCATATCTCATAATTTCTTAATGAAAATAAATTAGATATGGTACTTCAATCCTATTCTATAAATAACACAAACATCTCATATGTTATCAAGTTTCCTATTTTATAGTAACATGCAAGTTGCTTTATTAGATTTCATATTGATAAATCAAAATAAAACTCTTTGTTGATATAATTATTTTGTTATGTTATTAATCGATGGAATTAATGGAAGATAAATGTTTTTTTAGTGTCATAATTTTTTATATATTTTAAATTTTTATAATGATAGATTTTATTGAATAATTTTTCATGGTTTAAAATTAATTTTCGTGGTTAAAAAAAGAGATATACAAGTTGGTCCTGGTCTAGAGAACTTTAGTCCTGGTCTAGAGAACTTTAGTGGACATTTTGACTCTATGAACTTTTCATAATTAATGATAGATTTCATTGAATAATTTTTCATGGTTAAAAAATAATTTTCATGGTTAAAAAAAAAATATACGAGCTGATCCTGGTGCAGATAACTTTAGTGGACATTTTGACCCTATGAAATCAGGGTTTTTTTTTTTATTTTATGAATTTTTTGACCTTAACCCATGTGGACTAAAGTCAAATCTTATAGAAAAGATCAAACTGATAACCCTAACTAATCTTAAACAACATCAATGTAAGTGTTAGCTTGTTGGAAGCTAGTAATAGTTTGCGTCTGCGTCAGTTTGAGAATTACATCCACTTTAAATCAATGATAAGTAAAATAATATAATTTTAAGCCTTATTTCATTCAAATGCACGCTTATTCGTCATTTTTAAGAAAATATTTATTGTTGTCATGATCAAGTTGAAGGTCCTGACTAGAGCTTGTAAAAAATGAACTGAACAAGAATATACAATAATTGAAAACAAAGAATAAAAAGACATGATGGAAGAAGTGTATTGTTAAAGCAAAATTCAACAACCCTTGGTTAGTGTTTGTCATAACATATACAAAGCATGAAGATATTTTGTTTGAAAGACAAGGAACTATGAAAAAGAACATATCATGTAAAACATATTGTTTCATGTCATAGATGATACAACATATTGCAATTTCCACTTCGTTTGATAAGTGGAATATACAATAAATAATAAGTGCATGAAGACGTTAAGTTTACATTGTACCTAACAAAAATGTTCTCGAAACGCATTATCATGTTGTGGGAAATGCATTTATTTGTTGAATGCTCGGCCAATTGCAAAGTAAAAGTCTATACAAAATTCTTTGGAATATGAGATAAAGTTGTTTTGTGTTAGAAATGTTAGAATAATTTAAAAAAAAAGTTAAAATAAAATAATATTGGTATCGATGTTTTAATTCTAGAGTTAAATACTATTTATGTATAAACAACTTTTTTTCATTCATTAGAAATATTTTTGTTTAAATTATATCGATGACAATCGACTCTTATGTCTCCTTTTTCTATATCTATAAATACCACCTAGGTTCATGAGAAAAAACACACTAAACACTAGAGTTCTCTTAAACACATATTAATAATGTTTTGAACAGCCCCGAAAAATCAATGTTGAAATCTAACATGGTTTCTCATGCGCCAAATCATCTAGACAATACCAATAATCACATCCTGACGAGTCAACCTAATTAGAGGACTGCATTATTTTTAGAAAAGCAATAATTGAATCAGGAGAAGCAATTATAAAGTCTCCAAAAATATGTTTCACCCATAACCAGAACTTCATTGCCATATCACAATAAAAAAAGAGATGAAAAACACATGGAATAACCATTATAAACCCTATATTAACCTGAATATTGTGTTCGATAGTAACATATCACTGAACGATATTTAAATAGTATATAAATATGAATAATATATTTAAATAATTATTTATTATTATTTAATATTTTTTTAATAGGTAGTTTAATAATTTAATTGTGTCAGTAATACCTTCTATAATCCTCTTGTTATGAATGTCTTGGAGGACTGCAATCAAATATGCTGCAAGGACTACTACTAAAGTACCAGCAATGGAGTGCCTATATAGATCATTCACTTGAGCTTTCAGTTGCTCAGAGGTATTTGGTGTGAGAATATATGTTTCCTCTACTTATCATAATTGTAATTTGCAACTTCTGATTTATTATAACTAAGTTATTCTTTAATGGTTTCCCTATTTTAATTTAACTTTAAATGTTTGGTTCTGCCACCTTAAATGAAAGGTTTCTACATGTGAAAAAAATGAAATATTTTGTGATGAAAAACTACAAGAGTAATGACTTGTGCAAACACAACTATTGAACTATTATTCTCCATGAGTGAAATGCAATTGATTATGCATGCTTCTTCCACTGTTTAAATAGAACTAGTAAACCAATTGTTTAGTCAACATTAGTAATCCAGTTTTAAGCTTTGAAATATAGGCAGTGTTGAGAAGGAATGATTGCTTCTAAGCAACTGCAAAGTTCTTGTTGTAGCCTTTAAATTGTAGAAGTAATATCTTTGCAAATTAATGACAATTGATTGTTTCCTGCAAGAATGTTTTTGTGCTTGTGTATCTGGCTGCAGTTACAAGGTTAGTGTGATTTCAAAAACATAAATTTTGGTTAACTTATCATATCCCTTCCAGCTCTCCTCTCTTCCTATATGTTGTTACTGATTTGAGTGTTGTGTTTGACACTAAAAGCATTGGTGAGATTCTGTTTGGGGAAATTAAAATGGTTGCAGCTGCTGAGATTGAACAAAAAGTTGAGATTAAAATGTTTTCAATTTTTGTCCCTGTTTGAGTATGCATGTACACTGGTAGTCTCTTTACTGGTTTGGTGGGTCACTTAAGTAATTATACAGTGATAAGGCACAGTTTTTATCCATCCCAAAATTTCTATTAGAACCCTTTAATTATTCATCCTGATTGATAGTGAAACTGTGATTACCATGCTTCATTTAACAAGCAATTGAAAAGGCCATTTTTTCATGGGTTACCATGCGTGTAATTTGTTGTCTAAAAGAGACAATTTTAGTTTGATATATTAAGAAACATTCAACTATTTGTTTGTCCAGGAACAGTGAAAATAGTAGGAAAAACTAAGAAAGTACAATAAATTGAAAATTAGAGCTGAATGGGATTGTCAATATGATGGTGTTATATTTTTTGCTAATTTATTGTTGTTTTGGCATTTATATCCGCCCGTTTCCAAAGTGGTAAGGTTGGTAACATTGGATCCATTATGTCCTCTCCTTTTGCTTTTACTATCTCTAAAGTTCTGGTGTCTTATTTTAATCATGGTAGACCCCACCAAAGTTTCTTATCCACAAAATAAACATCTTTATAGTATGTCCATCACAGCAAAATTATTATATGTTAGCACATATGAAAAGTTGACATGTGTTGCAATATTAAAAAAGTTCTATCCTATGTCTTTCAATTTTGCAAATAAAAGTTGGAGCATTAAGTTCATGCTTTAATCACGATTTTAATAACTTTGAGTTCTGAAGCTCCTTTTTTCTTTCTCTAGGTTATTGCTGTTGGAATGAATCCTCTTCAAATTGCTCTTGGGATTGAGAAGACAACAACTGCACTTGTTTCTGAACTCAGTTTCATGTCAAGAGAGGTAGGATCCGTTTATTTCTTTTTAAAAAACTAAGACATCTGGATTATTAAAATTTTTGAAGACTTGTTTCTCATATTTTACCAATGTAAAACTTATTCTCATTTGAATTCTAACACAAGGTTGATTTAATTATGATTTTTGCTTCGTGTCAATTATTACTTATAATTTGCAGGGCGGGGAATGATTATGCAGTTGAAAACATGATTTTTGAGGCACTGCATAAGCAAGAGAGTAGTAGTGACAATTGAAACTAGAAAAGTAGAGATTATGGAGGGAATGCAATTTGATCATGTATATTTGTCCCCATACTTTGTCAACAATAGAGGAAAGATGACAGTGGAATTCCACATGTATTTATGAAAGATTCTACTCACTTCTATTGTGCCAGGTTATTGTTGGGCAGTTATAAGGTTAATGTATTATTCGGTTATCCTAAGGTAAATTTATCGTGCTCTATGGAAAGAGTTACTATGTTTATTAGCGGTTACCAATATGTACTTGGCATTGAATCACATGATATTTAATTGACCAAACGCTGTAAAATCTTCGGATGATTGGTTAATAGCTTTATAACTAGATTATAACGCAGCATGACCAAACATCTATCTTCTGGGACATTATATAAAAGATCATTCATTTGACTTGAATAGTCCAAACTAAGAATGATCATATATTGAATTTTTAAAGATCTGATGCAAATTTAATCAAAATCCAAAAATATAGATAAGATTTTAGATTCATATCTTTCTTTTTATGCTCAAACTAGTTTGGATATTTTTAAATCAAGGTCAAATTCATATCCAAATATTTAAATTAAGATAAAATTCCAAATCTACTTCTAAATTCAAATCTAGAAAATGGATTAAAATATGGATTAACTAAAAAACAGATTTAAGGAAATGGATTTTTAACGGAAAACAGGTTGAAGAGAAATGGATTCTTAATGAGTCAAAACAGAGCAAAATTGGAGCAGATTGATAAAAGTAAAACTTTTGCCCAGTGATAAGTTGAACTTAATAACTAATGTTGAATATTCATCCACCAAAGGCCCCGCGCATAGCTTCCATAGTTGCGTGTACAGATCAACATCTACCACACCAAATAGAACATAAATCAAAACAATTAAGATCCTCACTTTCACAAATGAAAGTAAACAACTTCTCCCCTATCCAAGTTCCTCTAAATATAAATAATATATTAATTAATATTTAAACAACTATACAAAAGTTTTAATTACAAAAGTTTTAAATTCATCTACTACACAAATATATAAAAAAAGTTAAACAATATATGAAATAATAAAATTATAATAATATTATAATTTAATAATATTAAAAATAAAAAATAAAAAATAATATACTATATAATCTATATAAATTTTTAACATTAAATAAAAACTAAAATCATATAAATATCCATATAAATTCCATAAACCAACTTCAAGCTAAAACAAAATATGAGATAAATATAAGTTTTACACGCAGAAAAAATAGTTTACAATTTCCACTCATATAAAACCGCATGGTGTTTTTAGAAAACAACCAGGTGTTTTAGAAAACCGCATGGTGTTTTAATGTCTTCCGCATTAACTCTCTCCGCCCACGCATTAATTCTCTCTAACAACTCCTTTTTTCTTTTTTTTAAAAAAAACAACGTTCTCTCCTTTGCGTTTTCACTTACCCGTTCCAATTTATTGGTCACAACAACTCTTCAACACTCAACTCCTTTCAAACTTGATAATGAAAAAGAGTACAACATAAAGAAGGTTCTGGGGCCCTTGTCCACATGCAATTCTTTTCAATTCGCCAAGACTAAGGGTCTTTGCAATGGACTCAAATATAGAAAACGCATCCTCATCACCACCAAAAGCTGGAATGATAGGTTTCCCATCAATGGGTAACCCAGTTAAAAAAAGAACATGCTCAAGCGTGATGTTCATACAGATATGTCATTGACTAAGAAAGAAAAAAGTCTAAGTGTTCGACTTTGATTTGGTATTTTTCTAATAAAATTTGACACAAACGAGTTGGATAAGAGTTGCTTTATGCACTACCATCAATAAGCGAAAAAGACAACTGGCTGGACCATTTGAGGATATGCTTTCAATAGTGAAAGCCTTCATTTCATTATCCAATTCGCGATATAACTCTTTTAATGTGTCCAACTTGCCACAACCCTTAAATGCCATTCCTACATTTATTCAGTTCATAAACATATACAAGAGCAATTAATGAAAAAATATGAGCAGATAAAAGAATTAATGGAAGTTGGCAAAAAAAAATGTATACAGAAGTTCAGTGAATCAGAGACAGTATACAAGTTGCAATCCAATGAATACATTAACTCTAGAGATGAGAAGGAAAGGAGGGTGGAAAATGAGAATGATGAATTAAAGTGCAAAACTGTATACTTTAACGAAGCCAAGATTGTTGAGTTTTGTGGCAAACCAAACTGCACTACGTATAGAAATCAAACTACAACACAATTTCACTAAGAAAATACCAATCTAGGCTAAACTCAACTATTATTCTAGAAAAATATTCAATCCTTTAAAACTAACTCCAAAGTAGTTTGAATTGGTGTGAAAATGAATTAGTTTTGACTACTTAGATATACACAGGATTTTGCAATTTATATCTACAACTAATACAAGTTATGATTTAAAATAATGACCCAAAATAAATATATAAAACGTCACATGTCAATAATTAGAGTATAATATAACACATCATGAACAACCAACACATTGACCTGTATGAAAATGGTAACCCACGGAAAAAAGGCCTTTTCAATTGCTTGTTCAATGAAGCATGGCAAGCACAATTTCACTATAAGTCAGGATGAATTATTAAAGGGTTCTAATAGAATTTTTGGGGTGAGTAAAAACTGTGCCTTGTCACTGTATAGGTCCCAAGATATAGTTTATCTCAATACAAACAACACAATTATTGCAAGCTTAAAAATAGCAAAAGAATCTGAACCAGCAACACAGTCAAAACTAGGTCCCAAGACAAAGTTTATTTCAATACAAACAACACAATTGTTGCAAGCTTACAAATAGCAAAAGACTAATGGAAAAAACTAACTACTAAAAATTATGCAGAAATTTAAAATCATCTTGTGCCTTGATAAACTACTTTAGAACACTACTAAAATGAGTATGTAAATCTGAAATAGGCCTAATACTATCAAAATTAACTAGAAACAATAACAAAACAAGATCAATTTCATCTACTAAACAACTATTGCAGGTATTTATAGAATTATAACTGAGTTGCAAAAAATTCACTATATGCCTAGAAATATACCACAAAACATAACAAATTTCAAGGTAAAATTGACAAAAAAATAAAATTCTAAAAACAGCATACTAGAATTAGGAAAAGGAAGATGGAACCAAGTTGGATGTGCAACTCTTAATACTGAAACTTGTGCAGCAGACCTACAACAACACAACAGTAGAGTTAAGCTTCTTCCACCCCTTACTTTAAATTTTATATTAAAGGAAAGGAGTAACCTTATGATTAATCCTTCTTTAATAACCCTAAATTGCTAGTTGTGTATTATCTCTCAGCAGCAATCACAATTATAATCACAAGAAATCAGTAAGCAAAGTTGATGGAAAATAACTTATAAATCAGGGCTCAAAATTGAAAATTGAAAAAATGGGAACGAATTAGGGCTCGAAATTGGGAGAAAGGGTTCGAAATTGAAAATTGAAAGATTGGGGACGAACACAAACCTGTGGTGGGTGCGTTCGTCGTAGCTGCGGTGGCTGCAGCTGCACTACGAGATCGTGGCTGCGACTGCTCAATCCAAAAAAATAACAAAAGGATTAATTTATTTCGAAGTTGAAAGGAGAACCCCTGCGGTTTTATAATAAGCTATATGAAATAATTTTGTACCAATTAAATTGTTAAACAACTACATAGAAAAAATTTAAATATTAATAAATAGTTATTTAAATATTAATAAATATATTATTCATATTTATGTACTATTTAAATTTTTTTATGAATGTAGTTATTAAATAGATATATTATAATGTAAACATAATATTGTATTCTTACTTTATATAAATAAATATAAGTTTCAATTACTACAATACCCTGCAGTGTTATATTTTAGAGCTTAAAATTGGATTACTAATGTTGGCTAGACCGTTGGTTTACTAGTTCAACAATTGAAGAAGCATGCATAATCAATTGCATTTCACTCATAGGGAATAATAGTTCAATAGTTTTGTTTGCACAATAAATGAGTAAGCAAAGTCGTTGGAAAATAACTTATAAACCAGTAAGCACAACAAGGCAACAATAATCACAATTATAATCACGTCCAACTGTTGTGTTCAGTTTACCATCACAATTAGGCAAAATCAATAACACACAAAAATCACAAATTAGGGTTTGAAATTGGTGGAAATGGTTCGAAATTGAAAATTGAAAAATTGGGGACGAATTAGGATTCGAAAATGGGGAAAAGGGTTCAAAATAAAAAATTGAAAAATTGGAGACGAATTAGAGCTCGAAATTGGGGGATAGGGTTCAAAATTGAAAATTGAAAAATTTAGAACGAATTAGAGCTCGAAATTGGGGGAAAGGGTTCGAAATTGAAAATTGAAAGATTGGGAGGAATTAAGATTCAAAAATGGGGGAAAGAGTTCAAAATTGAAAATTGAAAAATTGAAGACGAATTAGGATTCGAAAATGGAGGAAAGGGTTCGAAATTGAAAATTGAAAAATTCGAGACGAATTAGGGCTCGAAATTGAAAACGAATTAGGTAATGAATTAAGGCTCGAAATTGGGGGGAAGGATTCGAAATTGAAAATTGAAAAAATTGGAACAAATTAGAGCACGAAATTGGGGGAAAAGGTTTGAAATTGAAAATTAAAAGATTGGGGGACGAACACAAACATGTGGTGTGTGCGGTGGTCGTGGTTGCGTTCGTCGTAGCTGCGATGGCTGCGGCTGCACTACGAGATCGTGGCTGCGGCTGCTCAATCTCAACAAATAACAAAAGGATTAATTTATTTTGAAGTTGAAATGAGACCCCTGCGATTTTATAATAAGCTATAGGAAATAATTCTGCACCAATTAAATTATTAAACAACTACATAGAAAAAATTTAAATAATAATAAATAGTTATTTAAATATTAATAAACATATTATTCATATTTATGTACTATTTAAATTTTTTTATGAATGTAGTTATTAAATAGATATATTATAATGTAAACATAATATTGTATTCTTTCTTTATATAAATAAATATAACTTTCAATTACTACAACACTCTGCAGTGTTATATTTCAGCTCTTAAAATTGGATTACTAATGTTGGCTAGACTGTTTGTTTACTAGTTCAACAATTGAAGAAGCATGCATAATCAATTTCATTTCACTCATAGGGAATAATAGTTCAGTAGTTGTGTTTGCACAATAAATTAATAAGCAAAGTCAATGAAAAATAACTTATAAATCAGTAAGCACAACAAGGCAAGAGTAATCACAATTATAATCACGTCTAGATGTTGTGTTCAGTTTACCATCACAGTTAGGCAAAATCAATAACACACAAAAATCTTGAATTAGGGTTTGAAATTGGGGGAAAGGATTCGAAATTGAATTTTGAAAAATTGGAGACAAATTATGATTCGAAAATGGGGAAAGGGTTCGAAATTGAAAATTGAAAAAATGAAGACGAATTAGAGCTCGAAATTGGGAGAAAGGGTTCAAAATTGAAAATTGAAAAATTGGGAACGAATTAGGGCTCGAAATTTGGGAAAAGGGTTCGAAATTGAAAATTTAAAGATTAGGGACGAACACAAACCTGTAGTGGGTGCGGTGATCGTGGGTGCGTTCGTCGTAGCTGCGATGGCTGCAGCTGCTCTGCAAGGTCGTGGCTGCGGCTGCTCAATCTCAACAAATGTTAAAAGAATTAATTGATTTCGAAGTTGAAACGACAACCCATTCGATTTTATAATAAATGTACCAATTAAATTATTAAACAACTACATAGAAAAAATTTAAATAATAATAAATAGTTATTTAAATATTGATAAATATATAATTCATGTTTATTTACTATTTAAATTTTTTGATGAATGTAGTTATTAAATAGATATATTATAATGTAAACATAATATTGTATTCTTACTTTATATAACTAAATATAACTTTGAATTACTACCTCACCCTGCAGTGTTATATTTCAGAGTTTAAAATTGGATTACTAATGTTTGTTAGAACGTTGGTTTACTAGTTCTATTTAAATAATTGAAGAAGTATGCATAATCAATTTCATTTCACTCATAGGGAATAATAGTTCAATAGTTCTGTTTGCACAATAAATCAGTAAGCAAAGTCGATGAGAAATAACTTATAAATCAGTAAGCACAACAACGCAAGAGTAATCACAATTATAATCACGTCCAGATGCTGTGTTCAGTTTACCATCACAATTAGGCAAAATCAATAACACACAAAAATCACGAATTAGGGTTTGAAATTGAGGGAAAGGGTTCGAAATTGAAAATTGAAAAATTAAGGATGAATTAGGATTTGAAAATGGGGGAAAGGGTTCGAAATTGAAAATTGAAAAATTGAAGACGAATTAGGGATCGAAATTGGGAGAAAGGGTTCGAAATTGAAAATTGAAAAATTGGGAACGAATTAGGGCTTGAAATTTGGGGAAAGCGTTCGAAATTGAAAATTGAAAGATTAGGGACGAACACGAACATGTGGTGGGTGTGGTGGTCGTGGCTACATTCGTCGTAGCTGCGGTGGTTGCGGCTGCCCTGCTAGTTCGTGGCTGCGATTGCTTAATCTCAACAAATAATAGAAGAATTAATTTATTTTGAAGTTGAAACGAGAACCCCCTACGGTTTTATAATAAGCTATAGGAAATAATTCTCTACCAATTAAATTATTAAACAACTACATAGAAAAAAATTAAATAATAAGAAATAGTTATTTAAATATTTATAAATTTATTATTCATATTTATGTACTATTTAAATTTTTTTATGAATGTAGTTATTATATATATATATATATATATATATATATATATATATATATATATATATATATAT
>Ga0099823_1005346_pt1 | contig 12787 bp, 7 predicted proteins | sample CowpearedBW_FD_76831 | JGI IMG/M metagenome (GOLD analysis project Ga0099823, IMG submission 76831) | Root nodule microbial communities of legume samples collected from California, USA - Cow pea red BW | ecosystem: Host-associated > Plants > Roots > Nodule | place: USA: California | collected... | reverse complement strand
GGGGAGGGTCGGTAGGGGTAACATCGGTGCGAGCTGGTTGGGGGTCCTGGTTAGTGGATTGGGTAGGGCGTCTGTCGTAGCGAGAGTCGTAGGGAGGGCGTATGTGGTCAGATCGAGGAGGGTGACGGGTTCGAGAGGAATGATCATCTCTGCGGATGAAGCGGCGAAAGTGGCCAACACAAACCAGTTCTTCAATTTTATCCTGGAGTGTTTTGCAGTCCTTTGTAGTGTGGCCATGGTTGCGGTGGTAGCGGCAATATTTGGTCATATCAGCATTGGGGGGAGTGGTCGTCTTGTGCGGTGGTGGGATAAGGTCAACTTGTAAGGCCTCATCAAGGAGGCGGGATCTAGGGACATTAAGGGGAGCATATCTAGTAAAGCGGGGTTGGCGGGGCTCGCGTGATCTGGGACCAGGGCGGGGGTGTGGTGGGGTGGGGTTGGCGGTGGTGGCTGCATAGTCATTGCAGAATCTGGTGTGGAGGGTCTGCATTTCCTCCATTCGAACATAGTTGGCAGCACGCAACTTGAGCTCGTGCATAGAGGTAGGTGGGTGGAGGTAGACATTGTTGGCGAAGGGGTCGGGTTGGAGGGTAAAGGCCATACATTGGAGGATCATTTCCTGGTTGAGGTGTGGGGTGCGAAGGGCTGCCTTACTGAAACGATCGATGAATGCCCTGAGCGGCTCACCTTGTTCTTGTTTGGCGCCTCATCGGTTGGACGTAATTCCATGGATCCTCTTAAGGGGAGTCCCTGGTGGTGCCTCGACAAAAGGACGTAATTCCACGGGGGGTCGTGGTGGTGCCTCAGGGCTAGGGCATAATTCCACGAAGGCCACGTGGTGGTGCCTCCTGTAAGGGTATAATTCCGTGAAGGCCTTGTGGTGACGCCTCATTGCTAGGACCTAATTCCACTGCCACGTGGTGGTGCCTCAGTTAAGTATCCGGATAGTTTAATCTTAGGGTTTTATATGGATGGGTATTTCACATGGGATGACTGCTATGTATGATTGAATATGAATGGTGTGTTGTGTGCCTGTATGATGACTTTTCGCTAGCTTACCCTTTTGCTTACTTGTGTGTTATGTGTGGTCTCTTCCTTTGCAATGATCATCAACCTTGTTGATGTGAGCAGATGTGAGAACCCCTGGCAGTGGTGATGGTAATAGGAATGCTACAGCTTGATGGATTGGATGGGTGTTGGGCCCACTGTGGGGCCCATTACTGGAGGGTTATGTTATTTATGTTTTCTTGTCCGATCAAGACCTAGTAATTTTAATTATGTTCTTTTTAGTATTTTGTTCTGGTTGGGCCATGTGGGGCCCTTTCCTTGTAATCTGGGTATAATGGACATATTGTATACCTTCTTACCCAAAACCCTGTACTCTTTGAATATTCATGTATGTGATGTTTTATTGATTGAGGTTGTTCAGTCTGTGGGACGTTACAACAATTATAGTTTCATCTATATGCTACAATGTGAAATTTGTATTGTGAAACTTTACCATTAAATTTTTAATAATATATAAATATATAAATATATTCTACTAATAGAAAAAACAATGATCTTCCATACTTTCATTTAAAATATCATGATGTGGAATAAAACCAATGATGCATTTATTGAAATGGTAGAATCTTCAATCAAGTGAATACTAAACTTAGTTCACTAATCCCATTAAAATAAGAGAAATGATTATTTCACAATTCGTAATTAAATTTCCTCTTCATAACCCTTTATAATATTGTTTTATTCAATAATCTAATTTATATATAATTTAGTATCCTACTTTAATATGTTACTATTATTTAGGTTGTCATATTGAAAAGTTAGTGTCAAAACTAACTTTTTACAAACCTAACAATATTTTTAAAACTACATTTATTATGGGAAAAAAAACAATTAAATGATTTTGGTTTTAGTCCCTCTTTCAATGTTTGCTCTAATTAGGTTCCTATCCTTTTGAAATTAATGGAATAAGTCCTTAATGTTTAATAGTGTTAGTGTTTTTTCTTGTGTGGCAAATGGAATGCCATGTCACTACTCCATTTAAATGACACATGGAAAATAAAAAATAAAACATAATTTTTTTATGCAACACATATGAAATGTTTTGATCCAACTGTTATCTTCATTTCTTGAAACCCATCAACACTCTCCATTACCTTCATCCTTTCCATCACCATCTATTGTCACCCACATCTTCCTCCTACCTAAAAAAAAAAGCAAAACAAAACAAAACACTAAAACCCCACCATCGACAACCTTCATTTTTCTTCTCCTTCATATACACAAAACTCACATTCACTACCAAATCCCCATTGTTTGTGCCAAAGGGTTCCTCCTTCTCCCCAAAATTTATAATCTTGGAAACACACTCAACTTCCACAAACAGCTTGCGCAACCTCTCAATAGTTCATGAGCTTTAACTCGTCAACAATAACAATAAACTTCTGGCACGCACTCTCCATTATCTTCTCCCTATAGAGGGAGTCGTTGTGGTCCTTTACGAGGTTGAGGAAAGGGTCACCCTTGTCTGCAACGTTGGTGGACAAATTGACGACAACGTGGGAGTCGACAGTGAGGATTCCGACAATCCCAAATTGAAGACCATTCCAGATTTAACGTACTTTACAGCATTGTAGGCAGTGATCTTCTTAAGGTTATCTTAGGGGAAGGTGACGGAGGGCGAGGAAGGGAGGAGGAGGTTGGTGTCCATGGAAAGCTTCTTGATGGCAGTGAAGTGCGAGTAGGGAATGGCAATCTTAATGGGGTGAGGAAATGGGTGAAAAAACCTAAACTTGCCCAAATAGATGTTTAGACGTTGGTAGAAGCTTAAGTAAGAGAGATAAGGTTTAAGGATTAGAGATGTTTGAGATTGATTGGGTATATATGTAAGGAGAGAATCATCGGCAACTTTGATGGCCAAATCGATGACAGGGTGGAAGTCAAGAATGGGGATTCCGACAATCCCAAATCGATGATCATGTTGGATTCGACGTACTCGATAGCTTCGTAGGCGACGATCTTCTTAATGTTGTCTTGGGCGAAGATGGCGGAAGGGGAGGAAGGGAAGAGGAGGTCGGCATCCTTGGCAGCCTTTTCGATGGCGATAAAATGTGGGTAGGGAATGGCTATCTTGATGGGTGGAAGAAATAGGTGAAAAAAACCTAAACTTGCCACGACTAGAAGTTTTAACGTTAGTGGAAGAAAAAACAAGAGAGATGAGGTTGAAGTGTTAGAGATGATTGAGATTGATTGGGTATATATGTAGAGAGAGAAACATCGACAACGTTGGTAGCCAAATCAACAACAGGGTGGGAGTCGAGAGTGGGGATTCCGACAATCCCAAATCGATGACCATGTCGGATTCGACGTACTTGACGACCTTTTAGGCGACGATCTTCTTAAGGTTATCTTGGGGGAAGATGGTAGAAGGGGAAGAAAGGAGGAAGAGGTCGACATCCATAACAGCCTTCTCGACGGTGATGAAATACAAGTAGGGAATGGCCATCTTAATGGGTGGTAAATCGGTGAAAAAACCTAAACTTGCCACGTTTAAAGGTTTAAATGTTGGTAGAAGCATAAATTAGAGAGATAAGGTTAAAGGGTTAGATATGATTGAAATTGATTGAATATATATATATATATATATATATAGAGAGAGAGAGAGAGAGAGAGAGAGAGAGAGTGTGTGTGGATAATGGAAAGAAAAGTAAAAGAAAAGTAATTTGGTTCAAACACTACATTTTTGTAGTTTGAAGAGAAATCATAGATGGGGATTTGGGGGAGATGAAAGGTGTGAAGATGAATGGCAAAATCGAAGTTGGGGAAGAAGCCTGGCTTGAGAAAGAAGAAGAAAATGAAGTAGAAAATCAAATTAGGTTTTTAAATTAAATAATTTGCCACGTGTTCCAAACGAAATTTTGACGTGACACTTCATTTGCTACATAAAAAAAAAAAAAACTATTGTCATTGGATATTAAAGACCGATTCCATAAATTTCAAAGAGATAGGAACATCTCTAAAGTAAACTTTGAAAGAGAGAATAAAACTAAAATCGCTTAATAGTTTGGGGACAAAAAACATAGTTAACCCAAAAATAAATTATCATTACCTGCTAGTCATATACCATCCTCTCAATCTAATATTTCAAATTAGTGTTGTTGGAGTCCTCAAAGTTAGCAAATATCACTAAATAAACAACTCTTAAGTGACATAATTTTATATAATTTATAATATTATTATTTAAATTATATAAATCAATCAATAATTTTATTGTTTAAATTAAATTTCTAGAATTTAATTATATAAAATTGTATATTATATAGTTATTAAAAATTTAAATTGTGTAATTAAGTTATATTTATATGATTTAAATGGAAAATAAGTTGTTTTATTATTGGTTACGAAGAGGAGCAAAAAGGATTCTTGAAGTTTTAGACCGAAACCAAAGTCACCGTTAGGAACTACCAACTCATATTACCAACTCATATTCTATGTCGTAATATTTTTTTATATAATATGATGGTTCATTAGAGAATATAGTACGGACGGAACATACAAGTTAATTAATGGAAATTAATGAAGGAATAATTTTGAATGGAAAGCGAAATAATGCAAAATGGATAGACTTTGTTGAAATAAAAACTAATTGTTTTAGTAGAAAAAGGAATCTTAATTGTCCCTCTTCAATGCTACCTAATAATAAAAACTATATAACTATTAATATGGAATGATTATTTTTTTTGGCCGAAAAAAAGAATTTTAGTTATTTTGGCGTTTTGGGAAGCCTTGTTCTTAATTTAATTATTATTACAGGTCTTTTTCATTTCAATTAGGGGTGGCAATGCGGGCCGGCCCGCCCCGCCCCGCCCCGCATATACATTGGTCCGCGGGCCTGCGGGTCGGCCCGCTTTTTTTTTTTTTTAATTTTTTTATTTATTTATTTATTTTATAATAAAACTTTCAATTTTTAAAAATTGGGAAACTTTAAGAAGTTCACAAAATTAAGTAAAGACTTTGGGGAATTAGATGATAAATTGATAATTCAACATTTTCATCATATTCATACTATGACATACACAATGGATTCTTTAAATTTTAGCATATTAAAAATTACACAATACTTGTCTTTTCCAATTATACAAGAATTTGAAATGTTAATGCAAGAGTCCATAAAAGAAGTAATTAATATATACAAGTACAAGTTTTTTTTTTTTAAATTTTATGCGGGCTTACGGGCCGGCCCGCGCGGGCCGCGGGCTAGCCCGTGCGGGCCGCGGGCCTATGCAGGCCGAGCCTGCGCGGGCTTGCGGGCTCAATATCCTGGCCCGTCCCGCATTTTTTCTGCGGGCCTGCGGGCCGGGCCCGCGGGCCAGGCCCTAATTGCCACCCCTAATTTCAATGCTTATTGTCCAAACAGTGGAATTTTTAGAAAGAAAATCCTGCACAAAAAAGCATGTATCAACAACGTCAAGCATGACGTAGATCGAGGGTGAGTAATTAAAAATTAAAAAATAATACAAAAATAAAAAGGTTGTTTGTTACTTAAGAAAACAATTAATAGAATAATGTAAGGGTATATAACTTGCCCAAGATATCACCACCACTAGGAATGACAAAAATGTTCATGTCTGATGGACATCCTTGGAGGAGAAGTGGAAGGGATCCATGGAGAATGCTTAAGATGCAGCAGAATTGGAGAAGTAGATGAGGTTTGCCCTCGAAAATGGAAGATTTATGAAGATGAAGAGTAGAATTGATGCTATGGTATGGAAGGTGGCTAGAGGAGATGAAGGAGAAGGATAGCCAAGTGTGCTCTCAAAGAAGAGTAGAAGGAGTGGAATGTTCTCAACAACTATGCTTCGCAAATTCAAGAGTAACCATTACATGTGCATAGGAAGCTATCATTTATACTAGATTAGTTTCCTTAATGCAATTCAAATTAAGCACCAATGTAATGGAGATGTAGCTTGAATAACAAGCTTGATTGGAGGTCGTGTGATGTAGGAGATTTCCACTTCACACAAGGAGTCTTACACTTTGACTTAAGTGATTTTTGAAATTAATTTTAAAGTCAAAGTGTGTATTAGCAAAATATGTTGAGGAGTGTAAAATAATGCCATGAGATGGATGACAAAATGGTTGAAAGGGAAACAAGACAAAAGATGGAATGGAAAAGGAAGAAGAGTTTAAAGATAGGATTACTCCCTTTGGAAATTGGGTCTTCATGGAAGGGAGTGTAGAAGGATGGAACACTACTTCCTTAATCATGATTTCCCTTTTTGCTTTTGAATTTCTCTTAAACTCTACCACCTTGGATTGTCATTCAAACTCTTGCTCTTGTCTTAGTTTCTCTCGTTCTTCATATTCTTTTCTCTCATTCTCTTCTTTGGCTTTTCTTATATACTCCTCTTTTGCCTTTTCTTCTTCATCTCTTTTCTTCTTCTCTTTTATCTTTATTTCTTCTTGCTCTCTTTTCTTTTCTAAAACTCGAAGCTTCTCATGTTATTCTTTTTCTCTTTTCTTTTCAAGCCTTTCATTCTCTCTCTTATGTTGTGCTCTCTCTCTTTGCTTACTCAAGAGCCAGTCAAGGTTGTTCTTAAAATCGTTTTCTTATCTAAACTTGGCAAGATTTTGGATGAATGCTTCACCTATGCCAATAAATTTTTCTATCCTAGATTGTTGCTATTGAGTTATCCTAAATGAAGGGGGAATAAACTATTTCCACATGCATTCTTTTAATTCAAAAAAGTGTTAATGCATGATTCTCTTCCCTTTTGCACTTTAGACTGTCTCTTTTGCCATCACTCAAATGCACGTCCTATAAACCTAGAAATAATGTACGGGTATCGGGACGAGTAGCAAGTGTATTTTTTTGTTGCGGGTCAGGTTACAAGTAGGCACTATCTATGCCCGACCTGACCCATTGTCATCCTTATTAACAACCTATCACATGTCCTCACAACCAACCATGCAGTCCTCAACATATTACCACCAAGTAATATCAATGGTATGGCATGCTCTCATAACCAACCACCCAACTTATTCTCGAACGCAACTTACCAAAGATGTCACTTAGCATTACTCTCATAGTGAGCCCTAACAAAGTACACAACTTTTCATTACTCATATCAAGAAGCTCGAGGAAGTGCACAACTTCTCATTACTCACATCAAGAGCCCCGACGAAGTGCACAACTTCTCATAACTCTTATCGAGAGTTTCAACGAAGTGCACCTCTAGTATAATCACATATAGATACCTTTCATTACATTCATATACAAAGTATACATTGTCTCATCATGATCATATACATCAATCAACAATCACATGATTATCCACATTCATGACCAATAAACATAGCCATATCAAGGCCTCATCATCACATGTATCACAACACATTGGCATCATACAATCATTATTATTATATTAAGCATACATCATTCATCATGCCCAAACATTCAATATAATACAAAAACAAGATTTAGCACAAGAAAATAATCAATACAATAAAATCGTGAAAACAACAATCATGCGTGACATATATGTCCAACTACAGACCTCCCCACTAAGATCATTTCATTCAAACTAAATAACATGTTATTGACCATCTATCAAACCTTTAGTTTAATCCAACAATTAACGAATTGAAAAATCAATTTTTACAAAATCTACACAAACTAGAAAAACACACTCGCCCATTGACACTACCATTCATCCAGCGAATAGCCCCAACTCGTCCAACAACCCAATTCGTCCAGCGACAACTTTTTCTTTAGAAAGAAATGCATGGTTTGTTGATTATAGTCGATATAGCATGAGAATCTAATGAATACATAACACTTTTAAATCAAATTAAAACACCAAGTTTGTTAGCTCCCTACAAAAAGTAGCCAATTCAAGTAGATTGGATTCATCCTAAAACATTGTGCAAGCATCAAATCGAAATCCATGAGGAAAACATTGACATGCTCAATGGGACAACCGTTTAAAATATCACACACAAAGGACTAGTTTTGAAAGAATAAGAGTTAAAGTGTGTAAAAAATTGAGGATTGGAAAAGTAACAATGTCTTAGAATACACAACACAACAACATCCACTAATTATGGGTTTGTGGTCCTCCTTTTACCAACATTAGTCAAACAAAAAGGGGCAAAAGGAGTAACTAGGCCAATGATTAGTCAAACTTTGAGTAATCTCATAACAATAAACGTTGAACAAATTGTAAGTACACGAGTAGAACATGTGTTGCATGGGATTAGTAATCTAATATGTAGGCCAATCAAGAATTCCTAATCCACGATACCAATACAACATGCTTGTTTCAACAAACAAGTTAGTTTGGAAAGATATGGCACAGAACTTGAAACTATAGGAATAGGATTATTAAATACCTCTTTGATATTATAAGACAACATATTGATGATAGTAATTATGAGATGGTCAATGTACTTCCGAGACAAATAACGGTTGTGTTGAACCACTTGGATCAAATCATAGTTGAGAGTTTGCAAAAGGGTAGTAGGCAAATGGCTCGAATAGAGAATGTTTCGGCAATCCCTTAAACCTCATGTGAACAATAATAACATCGATCGACAAGGGAATGTCAATTTTGTGATTCAAGACAACATAGGTAGTTTCAATTTGAATCAAAATATAATTAGAAATGTTTGGATGCTTGGAAGAGGTCAAAGAATAACTTTACTAGACTCACTGAATTACCTCTTAACTCAATAAGCAACTGGGTACCATCAGAGAGAAATTTCCACTAACATTCTTTAGGGGAGACTCAAATGAGACTCAAATGAATCTTCTGGGTCTAATAAATTGAAAAACCTTAGTGAAGACATTAATTATTATTTGAATAGATATAGACTAATTAAATCTCGATGTATACCCCACAGATCCTTGAACATAAGTTGGTCAGGATGGCATCTACAGGTTTGGAGTTTTTGATATGTAAAAAGGTTAGTTAATAATCCATTGAGAGATGACTATAATTATTAAATATGATAAAAAAAGATATAGAAGATCAGATAAGTTTAAAAAAGAAAGAGTGTCTTACATAAGCACTTTAAATATGAAAGTTCAAAAACTAATGACATACACAATTAGTTTAGCGGCTTTCAAAAAAAATCTCAGGTACTTTTGAATTTTTATACAATAAAAACATTGTTCTAATCCATTGCAATTTTCTTTTAAGTAATATACAAAATATTCTTTATTTGAAATTTTTATATAACTTCTTTACAAAATAATATACATAATTTATTACAATAATATTTAACTATTAAAATTAAATATAAATATTATTTCACGAAGAAATATCCCAAATTTTGGATAAACTTTAGAATTTGATTAATAAATTAAAAGTAAAAATATATTTTAAAATACTAAATTTCTTAAATAGAAATAAATTAAAATTTTCAAAAAAATATACTAAAACATAATTAATTTTAATCTACGTTTATATGATAAAAAACCGAAAGCGATTCTTCACGCATTATTTCCTTTTCTATCCGTTTTTATATTCACACTAATATCAATAACTTGAAAGTTTCTTCACACTGAAGACAAGAAAATTCCTCGATCATTGCTTCAAAATATGGCAATTATTACATCACGAAAATTACATTAGATAATTATTAACCGTACACTCGTGCATATCCATCTTTTCTTCGTTCACGGGAAACAACAGCTTCGACTTGAACAAGGGAGAGGTTTACAAATTTCAAGTAAAGAGAAATGATAGCCCACATTGAAGAATGATTAAGCACAACATTCCATAAATCAACATTTTAAGAATATTGAGTACTACATCTAATTACATAAATCAACATTCAAAATAAATAAAAAATATAAAATCATACTCAACCAGCAAAAAATTGTAAAAATCACTTGGAAACCAAAATATTGTAGACAAACAAGCGTAGAAAACAGCACAGCACACAAACATGTAATAGATAACAGAAATACAACACATAATGAGAGTATATCAAAATGTTCCAAAATGTAATCAGTAGAAATTTAGCTGCTTCACTAATCTCCCAAAGTATCAAAAGAAAAGGAACCAGGGATTGATATTTAGAAAAGCAACACAATATATTTAGCTTCAAGGGAACGAGTCATATGGGAACAGAACAAATCCACACAGACCAGATAGAGAAGCAGTCTATATGTTAAAACTTGTAACACATTGTCAAAAGTATAAAAAAAAATCAATTTCAAATTTCAAATATCAAAACAAAATACACTGTCTGGAATATCTGACATCTAACAGCCTCAGAGATCTTGGTGGATATGAATCATCAAATGGGAGATTCCCATCAAGAGTAGCAAATATTTTCTAACATCACCGGCTATAATAAAATAAGAAAAACACATCCTAAAATAATTATAAGCAACTAAGCACACAATTTCCTATGAATTCATGTTCATAATCAATTAACACCATAAATCTAATAAAATACAAAAAAACAAACAGCGAAATCGATCAAATGTGATGTTGTCAGTAGTAGCTGGTTGTTAAATCACATATAAAATCAGTGGGAATCCGTCTGATTTTATCATCATTCAACATCACAAATTTAAAACAAACAATTTTCTACAAATTCATGTTCATAATCAATTACCACCATAAATTTAATAAAATACAAAAAATAAAAACAAAACAGCGAGGTCGATCAAATGTGATGTTGTCAGCAGTAGCTGGTTGTTAAATCACATACAAAATCAGTGGGAATCCGTCTGATTTTATCATCATTCAACATCACACATATAACACCCAAAAAATAAATCTAAAAAATCAATGAAAAATTTATAAAGAACAACATAAAACACATTGTTCAAATTTTCTAAATAGATATTTATCTATCTTGTCACCGAGAAGTCCTATCAAGGATTAAGGATACTCGGAGCTAAAGACAGACAACACATATATTAAAATATGTGCTAAACTAACGTTAATATAGCCTAACGATAGATTCATTGCCATACCAGATCGAGATGCAAAGAATTGCAATATTAGGCAAGAATCTCTAGTTGAAGAGAATTAAAATTAAAGAAATAATTGAATAACAAATAAGAGCTCAACCCTAATTTTGTTGGACTCAGAGTGTTGCTTTCTGTGCTCAAAGACGAAACCTTTAACAAAGATCCATCTCATACAAGAGGTGTCAGAATAATCAAGCACTCTTCATCTTCGTCCAACCAAACATTAACGAGAAGCACAACAAATCAAATTTGGGGAAGATCTGCATGAGAAGGATAAAGTATTACGAAATAGGGACTAGGGTGTTTCGGAAGAGAGGCTTCAGTAAGGGATTGTAGATTAATTGAAGGGATTGTCTTATTTATAGGCCTTTTGTTAGGGTTTCCATTTGTTTTCTTGTTGTGCTGGCGTATGGGCTTTTGCGGGCCGGGTCGAGAACATCACATGTTTGAACTTTTTTGTTATGTTTCTTGTCCACTATTCAGTTAAGATAAGATTTGAATAAATTTGTACATGGTTTTATTACTTTTAAAAGATAAAAATACATTCAAGATATTCAGAATATTAATTTTAAATCTTATAAAAAAAGTAACATTATTTCCTAAATCTAGTAAAAGCAAATTTTTATTTATTTATCAATGACTGAAAAATATGAATTTACAACTTATATTTTATTTTTCAGAAATGTCTGTCAACATATGTTACAATTTATATTTTATTTTTCACTGAATTATAAAAAATCACTGCATGAAAATATGTCATATGTATATCAGTTTTTTTTGCCATCTAAGTTTCATTTAATTCTTAAGATTGTATAATTATAATTATAGCAATCAAAGTTATTGAAATGATTTTATGTTTTGATAAAATAGATCAATTAAACAATTAAATTTTACATGAATTATGGTAATATATTTGTGTATTTAATAATAATGATAGGATTTCATTCAATATATAAATATAATTATTATTGTATAATCGAGTGATAATGTATGAAATATTTATGTTTTGTATCACAACTGTAATTGTTTCACTGACTAATATCTGGCACCGGCTTCTCTTAATTTGAAATAAATTTATTTTATGTTAATTATTTTTTTAATATTTTATTTTATTAGACAATGTGAAAAAATAAATTTATTAAATTATTAATAAATTATTTGTTAGCGTATTTTTTGTTATAAATTATTTAGGCTTAAATGGTCTTTTGGTCCTAGTTTAGGACGATTTTTTTCATTTTGGTCCTATTTTTGAAAATATTTTCAATTTGGTCCTACCTTTCGTAATTTGTTTTTAATCAACTCCTTTTCGTTAACTCCATCTAAATCGTTAATGGAACAGTGTCAGCGTGGTGATTTTGTGTGACGTGGATATTGTTCAATGACATGTCCATTTGCACTGTCATAGCCCAGATTTTAAATTGAATTTTAGGGTTTATGTTCATTGTGGTTTAGGGTTCCATTAAACGGTTCAGCTGAAAACGAATGTCTCGTGGGGCATCTTCATCTTCTTGCAATAGCTGGGTTCACCGGACTTGAAATTCCTGCCATGGTGGTTCTAGGGTTTCAGGGTCACCCCCAATTTGCGATTGCAGAGACATTGCAGTGGTGCGCATAGCTAGAACTACAAAGAATTTGGGTAAACAATTTTGGGGCTGTGCGAACTTTAAGGTTTGTTTCCCACTGTTCGGGTTTGGGTGTTTCTTTCACTTTCAGTCTTTCACTTTCATCTTCATGGTTTTTTTGTGTTGTAGAGATGTGGTGAAGATGTGTTGGGATGCAACTTTTTCAAGT
>Ga0099823_1005345_pt1 | contig 12787 bp, 3 predicted proteins | sample CowpearedBW_FD_76831 | JGI IMG/M metagenome (GOLD analysis project Ga0099823, IMG submission 76831) | Root nodule microbial communities of legume samples collected from California, USA - Cow pea red BW | ecosystem: Host-associated > Plants > Roots > Nodule | place: USA: California | collected... | reverse complement strand
TGATGAGACTATCTACATGGACCCACCTCCTGGTCTTACCATTGAAAAGGGACAGGTTTGTCTTCTGCACAAATCCTTATATGGATTAAAGAAGTCAGCAGACAGTGGTATGCAAAGCTTTCCTCTTTTCTCTTCACTCATAATTTTACCCAAACTTTTGCTGATCATTCTCTCTTTGTTAAATTTGTTGATAATCGCATCACCATTTTGCTTGTTTACGTGGATGATCTCCATAGATCATATTACTTCACAGCTTGATAAGAACTTTAAAATCAAAAACCTAGGGACCCTTACTTATTTTCTTGGTTTCAAAATTGCTAGAAATAAGCATAGTATCAATTTATCTAAGCGAAAGTATACCTTTGATATTTTAACTGAGACTAGTATGATCAATTGCTCTCCTGTTAGCACTCCTCTTAACTTTTCTGTCAAGATGCAGGCCGCAAGTGATCCTCTGGATGACCCTACCACTTATAGAAGATTAATTGGAAAGTTAGTCTATTTGACCAACACCAGGCCAGACATAATGTATGTTGTTAGTCACCTTAGTCAATATGTTGTTGCCCCCACAAAGGATCATCTACAAGCCGCCTTTCGTGTGATAAGATATCTTAAACAAACCATTGGTCAAGGCATCTTTCTTCCTGCTCATAGTGACATCCACCTCCGAGGCTACAACGACTCTGATTGGGCGAATTGTGTAGATACAAGACGATTTGTCACTAATTTCATTGTTATCTTAGAGAATCACCAATTAGTTGCAAATCCAAAAAGCAAGCAACCATCTCCAGAAGCTCCTCAGAATCAGAATATCGTGCTCTTGCTCAAACATCCTGTGAAATTTAGTGGTTAACTCAACTCTTACAAGCCCTTCATATCACCTACACATCACCGGCTACTATCTATAGTGACAATGCTTCAGCAATTAAAATTGCCACAAACCCAGTCTTCCACGAACATCCAAACATGTGGAAATTGACTGCCACACTATCAGAGAAAAGATACAACAAGGATTACTCAAATTACTTCTTGTCCGCACCAACCAACAATTAGTTGATATCCTAACCAAAGCTCTACCACCTGGGTTATTTTCTAAGCTTAATTCCAAGCTTGGCCGTCACAACATCTACTGCCCGTTTGATGGGGATCTCAGAATACAACAAAACCCGTGCACAACCTCAAATCCTACTGCCTCGCAACAGGAAATTCATAATTAAATAATATTCTGTTTATAACAGAATCAATAGTTAGTTTCTTTTTCTGTTATATAACTCCTTTCAGTGTTAGTGTGTACATAAGCTTTTCATAGTAATAAATTCAGTTTTAGTTTTTCTCTCTCTTCTTTCCTTTGCATTCTGCAAACCTTCTCATTCTCTGTTAGCATAAACCTGCTTCTGCATCTAAATTTATTTTGTCTTCATGAGGATGCATGGGGTTTAAACGAAGTAATAGTAGGTTTGTTGCACTAACCATTTGTTAGTGTAGAAAAGATACAAACATTTAAGATTGCAAGTGCCTCTCATGTTTTAAAATTGGTTGAATAGTATACTATGATTAAGAGACTCTTAATAATTACTAGTAGACATGGTAGTTCCTTCTAAACCAAAGATTTTATGTCCCCATTGTACTAAGTAATATATGATGTGTTAATGTGAATACCGGGTTTTAAATTATATAGCCTCATAATATACGACAAATCATAATTGTTAAAACATGCATTAATTACTAATCAAATGAGTCCAATAACCCGAGTTTTGGTTAATTGGTTATACAAGGAGCAAATAGTGCTTTCTTTTAACATAATATTTACATTTTCATCTTTGTTGTTTTGTTTATCCTCATCCAACACCTATTTCTTTTCATTTCCTTTTCAATCTCATCTCACGTTCAATCCTTCACTTGTTCTGTAGTTTTCCAACACCGTATTTAAGTTTTTTTTTTTCTATCATCTTCATTTTCATTTACCTTCATCCAAGAATAATATAGCCAAATATGGTAACCACAAAATAATGTCATTTGAAATTAATAAAAAAATATTATGTGGGAATGACTAAGGTGACGAGACAGTGATTAACAGAAAAATTAAACGATTAGAAACTTAATTAAAAATATACAACTTTTTAATACTCATTAAAAATACGTAAATTTATCAAGAACTGAACATACAAATATTTTCAGTGTTGTAACTATGACTGCTAACCAAAAATAATTTTTTTTACATCATGCAAATTAAAAATTGCTAGGAAAATGTTAAAAAAAATAGGCCTTCCCATTTTTTAAAATCCAATATAGTTCAATTTACAATTTTAATTTTTCACTTAAAATAGAAAAAAAAAACAGCCTTTCCATTCTTTAAAATCAATAATAATGTATTTACATTAAAAATAATGAATAAATAAATAAGTAAATTTATTCTCATGGAAAGCGGAAATGGGTAACGCTTACCCATATCTCATCTGTCTTAAAAATATTGTATCCATGTCTGGTTTATATTTGAAAAAGATTTCCGCATATTCTTTTTATTATATCTGTATTTTGTATACCCATAGAAAATTTTAATTTTAAATAAATTCATTTACAAAACTATTTTAAAGTTTAAATTCAGATAAAACATTTACTTTAGGAATAATTCAAATATAATTACATATTAAAATATTAATACAACAAATTTAATACTTTTTAAAAAAATTAAATAAGTTTAATTAAAAAATATAAATATTAAAAATTTAATTTCCTTAAAAAAATTTAATTTTGTAAGTCTAAATAATATATATATATATATATATATATATATATATAAAATTAAATTTTAAACATTTTTTAATGATTAGAGATTGTTGTTACCATCCTTAAGCTCCCACAATGTATATAGCAGCATGAAAATAAATCTTAATATCTTAGCAATCATTAATGAATTTTAGATTATTGGTCTAAAATTATTAGCTTCTGAAAATCAAAATTTTATTTTAAAATTGATTAAAAAAGTATAATTATGAGTTGCTTAAGTGTATAATTTTTCCCTTTTTCACTTTGGAACATGAGATTTAGCTTATAGAAAATAAAGAATCAAATCTGAGAAACTGATAAAAAACAAAATAAAGAAAACATATTTGGACAATAAACTTGTTAGTGAAGTTGTTCCGAAATCAAAAGCCAGATACCACATTCCACTGAAAAAAAGCTAGTGACCACATAAGACAAATATTGAAAAACTAAAAAGTGATTGATTAAATTTTAAAATTATTTTATTGACAAAAAGATTTTAAATTATTATGTTACTTAAGAATATTAATGGATTCTAGAGTAAAATCTTAATAAATTAGCAAACCCCTTTCATAACATTGTAAACAATTCCTTTTATATAATTTCCGTTTTTTTTTTGTCTAACTGTAAGTACTTTAACTTCAGTTTTTTATAAGCTATAATATTCTTTGATTAGAAGAAAAAGAAAAGTTTATCCATTGAGAACTAATGTTAAATAACCAATAAGTTTATGTACAATGGAATTTTATATTCTAAATTGAGAATCATCGTAGTCTATTATTTATAGCAATTGTTTTTTTCTTTTGTCTTTTTTGGTTTCTTTTTTGTCTTTTTATTTGCTTTACTTTTTCCCTTTATGCGGTCTTCCATATCCACGCGAACACTATCTCATCTCATCTTATATCTATCATTGTCCTAAATTTTCTTTTTATTTGATATAGTGTGTTTCTTTCTTTCCATTCCTACGCACAATCCCATAATTCTTCAATGAATACTATAAGAAATATATTATCAATGAAATTTATGAACACTATATGTTCCTATTGTTTATACATCAGCCCCTGGGGTCGAGATGAACACTATAAGACATATATTATCGATGAAATTTTATGCACACTATATGTTCTTGCTTGGTCGAGATGTACCTAGAGGGGCATTAATCTTCTACTTATGCTGAGACGTATCAGGTAGCTCCAATGTCTACTTTCCTTCGTTCTCTTCAATTGGCCCCACTTCTTCCAATCCTCTTCATCACTAGCCTTGCTCAATACTCTTGCCAAGATGTCCTCTTTTGATAAGGGAAGGATAACCTCGGTAGGGGAGCTTGCAAAGATAATTCGACATCCTAGTTAGTTATTGCTAGTAACAACAAGAATGCAATAAATGAGATCACTAACTTACCTCATAAATATTGTTATTTATATTACCTGGATGTGCCTTGCTTGTTGGGCCTAAGTTCGTAGGATTAACTTGTTTTAGGGTTTCCTAATCCGCCTACGTGTCCCCTAATTACTCTATGATTTGTTCTTTTGCCGAGGTGGATTCATACTACAACAATGCATATGTGTATTAGTGCATGTCGAGATGTCTTCAACCTATATATATATATATATATATATATATATATATATATATATATATATAATATATATATATTTTCTTTATATTTTTTAAATATATATATATATATATATATATATATATATATATATATATATATATACTAGGTCGACATGTTCTCAACCTATTGTATATACATTAGCCCCCAGGGTTGACATGAACACTATAAGCCCTAAGTTAATTGAGCAGCTCCCAATATCCAAAGAATATACTGCAGAAGCATACATAGCCATTGGGGACAGTAAATAAAAGATTGGCACCTGATCTTCCAAGGTTCCCTCTTGATTTTCTCTTCTAATGGGGAGGAAGAGAAAGAAAGAGGAATAATGTACGTGTATGCTAAAAAATGAGTACCAGAACCCTTTATGTAACTTCTGTTAGTTACTTAATTTCAATATTTATAATTTGACTCATTCATCAAATTAGAATATTGTTGGTATCTACACATTTAATATATCATGACATATATATGCTCTTAGTTAGAGATTTAATTAATTAGATCACTTTAATACTTTAGCTAATAATAAATAACCCTAACACATTTATTATATATATATATATATAGTGACCGAAATTGCTAACAACAAATTCTTATTTGCAACATCGTGGTACAACAAAGGAAAAGAAAATTAACATTGTGTTCCTTTGCACAAATTTACTGCACAAGAGGATTATGAAGCGAGGAATAGGCAACAAATTCTTATTTGCAACATCGTGGTACAACAAAGGAAAAGAAAATTAACATTGTGTTCCTTTGCACAAATTTACTGCACAAGAGGATTATGAAGCGAGGAATAGGAGGTGTTTCACGTATTCCTTTCAGGTTGATGGAGGGGGGTGGCGAGGGAGGATTAGCAAGATACCTACAAAATGCCATCGTGCTATACATAATGAGATTGGACGGTGATGCAGAAAAAATTACTATTATCCTCATTATTATTAAAAAGAAAATAAAATCTCCATGTAAATAAAGTATTTCCTATATAAGCATTCAATATGTAAATGTTAAATTTATTTTCATATCAAATATATTGTATTATTCATTTTTTATAAATAATTTTTTTTATAATTTCAATCATTCAATAAAATTTATAAAATAATTCTAAATTATTTATATATTATTTTATGTTACTTTTAACATTAGAGACAGTTTTGTAACCTAAATATTTTATCTATTAAAAGTTTTTTTTAATGTCATAACAATCAATTCAATCACAAACTTTTACGAACTTCACTCTCTAATCTACTCTAAAATTACTTCAAAATCCCTTAAAAGAAATAACAACAACTTCACCCTCTAATTCTTCCAATGTCTTCCTCTCCCTCTCCCCTAAATTAATCTATCAAAAAGAGTATAACCTAAAACTCAACATACACAAAAAGTAGAAAAAAAATATTATAAAATATTTTTAAATAGAATTTAGCCTTGATTTGTTGTGTTTTTATGAGTGTTCACTTGTCTTTATTTTTATAAAATATTTAAATATTCAATGTAAAAATAATATGTGTTGATTTTCTTCCCATCTAATAAAAGAATATGTTTAAACCATTCGAATGTCCTTATTTTTATTCCAAAATCTCATTTGACTCCTAGATTTTAAGTCATCCTAATTGGGTCTTTTTTTTTGTGAAAATGTGTATCAAATAGGCCATTTTTTGTTATGTACTATCAAACTACGTCAACTTTGGTATCAGGTGTCAATACGTGATTTTTTTAATTTTTATTTTGTTTTTACATTTTTTAAAAAAAAATTATTGTCACATATCAAATTAGGATTTTGCCACTTGTCAACTCAGTTCGTGGTTTTTTTTAAATTTAATTTTTTTAAATTTTTAATTAAAAAATGTCATGTGTCAAAATAGAGTTTTGTCATGTGTTAGCTCATGTTTTTTTTTAAAATTAAAAAATAAAAAAAACTAACACATGTCAGAATAAGGTTCTACTATGTGTCATTGCTGATGTGAAAAATCTCAACTTCGTCTTGTATTTATTATTTTGTCTCAAATTAGTCCCAACATCTCTTTAAATTGGAGCAATTTTTTTATTCCAAATTGAGATAAAATTTTACTTTTATATAAATATGACAATGATATTTTTATTATAATAGATATTTTTAACCAAATTAAGTTTATTTAAATTTATATTTTATATAGAATTTTATTTAAAATTTGTTTTAAATATTTATATATCAATAATTTCTATACAAATGTTAGAGTTGGTATAAACATAAAAACTTTATAAATTCCCTAAACCCTAAAGAACATTATTTAAAATTTACATTTGAATTTATAAAGTTGTTACTTTTAAACCAACTCCGACATTTGTTTACAAATTATTGATATCTAAACATTTAAAACAAATTTTAAATAAAATTCAATGAAAAATCTAAATTTAAATAAACTTATTTGGTTAGAGATATCTATTATAATAAAAATATTATTGTAATATTTATATACAAGTCAAATTTTGTTTCAATTTGAAATCAAAAAAATTGCACCAATTTAAAAAGATGTTCGGACTAAATTGAAACAAAATAACAAATATAAAGACCAAATTGAAATTTTTGACATCAACAAGGGGTAGAATCTTATTTTGACATGTGCTAGTTTTTTTCTTTTTTTTAATTTACAAAAATAAAAAAAATAAAAAAAATAATTAAAAAAATAAAAAATATAATTAAAAAAATTTAAAAAAAATCAACACGTGATATAATTCGGCATGCATTAATTTTTTTTAATTTAAAAAAATTAAAAAGTTGAAATAAAATTTGAAAATAAAAAATTTCACGAGCTGTCACGTGACAATATTTTTTTAAATATAAAAATAAAATAAAAACTAAAGAAAAAAATAACTACAACACTAACATGTGGTACCAATGTTAACGTAGTCTGACAATATATAACAGAAATGGTCTATTTGATACACATCTAAAAAAAAGAACTCAATTAAGATGATTTTAAATCTCAAGATACAATTGAGATGTTCCAACAAAAATTGGGACATCGGAGGATCTAAACCTAAAATAATACTATTGGAAAACTAAAATTAAATATTCACAGAATGTAAAAGAAATTATGAACATTTTTATAAAAGAATTTATTAATCTGCTGAGATTGTACTCTTAGAACCCATTAAAATTTTAAGTAAAATAATAATTCAAAATCTATTTTCCTTTATTGAGTAAAGCAGGAATTTTAAAAGTTGACTTATCTTTTTAATTTTTCAATATGTATTTTATATGGTCCTCTGGCCTTTTTTTTTTTCGGTTCGATATTGACCCATTATTTAATAATGTGGTTATTTTATTTTGGAGCAAATAGACCCATTAAATTATAGACCAAAATAAGCTTTCATGATTTGTTATTTGTTTGATTTCTTATTTTCTATAAGCTAAAACTCATCCTCAAAAAGCCAGAAATGAAGAGAGGAAAATTGAATACTTAAGTACTTATTGTATTATCTCATTTTGAACTTAAACAACTCGAAATAAACAAGTTTTATTACTATTGAAATAATTTTTTTTACACGTAAAAAACTTAGATTAACCATCTAATATAAGGCCTACTTTAATTCTGTCCTAGTTTTAAAGGGCCTACTCTAATTAGTTGGGCCTAAGGTAAGCCCATAGGGTGTCCAAACCCCTAAACCTGCCCTAACCATCTCATTCACTTCACTTTTTATCTCTCACCCTCTCTTAGAACTATAGCAACAATGCGCTGCTAGGGTTTGCTTCTACTCCATGGCAAGCTAGTTCAACTCCGTTTTCCCTCCACGTAAGTTGGTCCCCAACTTATACCCTTCTTCTCTGGTTTGTTTTTCGTGGTCCAGTTAGGATTCACCTCAGTAATCACGTGCTCAATCTGTTCCACTATTCTTTCAGCTCGTGAACTTGCTCTTGGAGCTATATTTCTCAACTGTTTAAGTGTCGGTATCCCTTACTAGCCTTTTCCAGGTAAGGGAAGCTAGAGTTCCTCATACCTTTATGAATGTTGGTCTATTTTTGGCTTACTTCGTGTGGATATTGATTGTATGCTACTATGGTTGTATGGAATGCCTTATTATGTTGGTTGGGTCTGGATGTATGGCTGATACAGGTGAGAACAGAGGCGAGATCTGCTACTCTCGCCCAAGCGAGCTTGCCTCACCTAGGCGAGAATGGCAGAACCTCACCCTAGTTCCTATTCGAGCTCTCGCTCAGGCGGAGAGCTTTTGTTTTGAGCGAGGTATTGTCTCGCTCAGGCGAGAGGGGCTCGCCTAAGCGAGAACTCGTGAGAGACTGTTTGAGTTTCACGTGATCGTAGCTCAAGTGAGGGATCTTCCCTCAGAGCGAGGAGTGGTCTCGCTCAAGCGAGGAGGACTTGCCTAAGCGAGGACTCTCGAATCTTGCAGGGCTCTCTGTTGGCAGTCTCATCTAAGCGAGGACCTGTAGCTTGAGCGAAAGATCTCTTTTTCCTGAGCGAGGGTCCCTGGGCTTCAGCGAGACGGGTGCGGGAATTTGCTCCATGGTTGTTCTTTTCCATGCTTTTGGTTGTTGATTGTAAGTTTATTTTGGATTACCCTATTTAAAGTATGAATTATATGAATATGCATGTAATATCTGATGGTATGAGATGGAATTGATGAGTTTGGCATGATATACGTATGAAATATGGTTGGATGGTTGATGATATATTGGAATGAGATTGCTATGGGTGATAATTTCATACTTGGTTGGTGTGACATGATTTTGGTATGGTCAGGACGTAATTCCACAAAGGTTTCGTGGTGGTGCCTCATGGTCAGGACGTAATTTCATAAATCTTTAGGTTAGATCTCATAGTGGTGCCTCATTGGTCAGGACATAATTCCACGATGGTTGCGTGGTGGTGCCTCATGGTCAGGACGTAATTCCATGTCCCCTATTAGTGGGAGCTCATGGTGGTGCCTCATGCTTAGGACGTAATTCCACAAAGTTCATGGTGGTGCCTCATTATATAATTTAGTAAGGATTCAAGTAAGGCCTGCATCATGACACTCTAAAGAGTTAGTTAGTCTCACGTAGAGCGTACTGACTCAAGTGGTGAGAGTAGTAGGAGACCCTAGTCTTTGGCAAGATAATGGCCTTAGATGTTTAAAGACTAACCTTGTGAGTGGTAGGGTAAAATCCATTGGCAATTGGCTCTACAGAGTAGTAGAGGCCACCACAAGTGTAGTATCCAGTGAATCTGACTAATTATTTGTATCCGAATAATTGTGTCTTGAGTCTTAGTGTCTTGTTTGTGAGTCATGACATGATTGGTTGATATAGGTATCTTTGGCTATGAAATTGTATGCAATTGTATGATAAACGTTTTTCCACTCTAGCTTACCCTTTCTACTTGTTTGTATGTTTCGTGTGTGGCTTTCTCCTTTTGCGATGATCATCAATTTATTGATGTGAGCAGATGCGAGAACTCCTCGTGGTCATCAGGGTGATGGAGATTCCGCTGCTTAGTTTGTCTTGGGTTAGATCCCGTCTTTCTGAGTTATCTTTTAGGGTTGTAGCCCATGTATTACCTTGCTCTTGGATCATTTATTTTAAGTACTGTTCAACTTTTATCTTGCTTAGTCAATGGCATCGTGGTGTGCCTTAGACCTTTCTCTAAGTATCTGGGATTTATTGTAAGGAGTGATATTTATACTCCGCAACTTTGCTCTTATTATTATATTGCGTGATGTTTCATTTAATTACGTCATTATTTAAATAGGTCGTTACAATTATGGTATCAGAGCGATCGTTCCTTAAAGTCTGTGAACTTGTGTGTCTGCTTAGCTTTCGTTGTGTTTTCCTAGTGTCATTAGTTGAGTTTCTTGTCTGATCGAGTCTGATTAATGGTTTTCCTATGTGCCTAGTGATATGGCACGTCCTCGTAGAACTCCTCAATGTTCTCAAGGTGATGCTCCAGATATTGCAAGGGTGATAGAAGCTATGGTGGCAGCCATGACTCAATAGAGTAATGCCATGATGCAATAACATGCGGTGTCAATGCAAGGCCAGGCAGCATCACTAGAGCAACATCAATTGGTGATGCAGCAGATGGAGGCTGCAAGGGTAGTTGTTGAGGATGCTCATAGGCATCATATGGAAGCCCTCCGACAGCTAGAGGAAAAAAGGACTGTTGCCCCTGTTTACGGTCCTAAGCCATGATCTCCAATCCGGGAGTGGAGTTTGGAGGACTTTCTGAAGTATTACCCAATGATGTTTAATGGCAAAACCAGCCCCGATGTTGCAGACCAGTGGTTGAAGGACATGGAGAGGATTTTTTATGCCAAGATGTGCACTGTGGAGAACAGATTGGCTTTTGCAGTGTACATGCTCACAAGAGAGGCATAACATTGGTGGATCAACATGAAATCCATCATGGAAGAAAGAGAAGAGCCAGTCACGTGGAAATCCTTTAGGGGGAAGTTCCTCTCCGAGTATTTTTCAGATAGCGTCAGATACGCCAAGGAAGTGAAGTTTCTCTAGTTAACTCAGGGAAGCAAGTGGGTGGGCGAGTATGCAGAGAGGTTTAAACACCTCGGTCGTTTCTATACTATGCCACTTGATGAAGAATGAAGATGTCGCAAATTTGAGAACGATCTCAGAGGAGACATCCGCCTAATGGTGGCCCCACTGTCCATCAAGGATTTTGCAGCCTTGGTGGAGAAGACCAAAGTTATGGAGAAAATGAAAGTTGAGGTGGAAGCTCAACACCCGTAGCAGCAGAGGATTGGTGGACCGTCTAGGTCCAAACCGAGGCATGAGGAGAGAAGGAAACTGTATGATAGGCCCCACTCTTAGTCTCAAAAGGTTTTGGAGTTTCTCTTCCCAATAGAACAGGGTACAATGCTTTCGGTATGGGGGCTCTCATCTAAGGAGTGTTTGCCCTCAAATGGAAGGCTTCAGAAGGTGCAACAACTAGGGAAAGGAAGTCCAGTTTGGCAAGGATTGTCCCACTCTTGTTAGGGTAGTGACGCGTACTCCGGTTTAGACTCCGGCTTAAAACCAGTAGAGGAACAGAGGCAACAGACCTCAGGCAGTATGCATAGTCTATGCCATGACGGGAGCAAAGGCAGCAGGCTCAGGTTGTAACGTCCTAGCCGAAAATTACTATTTAAACATAAATAAGAAATAAGATTTATAAAACATCACATTTATCCTTGCAATTTCCCAAGAACGCGGGAAAAATAAAAGTTCAACATCGCTTCTGTAGTAATTAAAATTGTTCTATACAGTTATTACCAAACCAAACCATAAAAATTACAAAAGAAAATCATAATAAAACTGAATAACTAATCCCGTCGTGATCCCCACTCCGTCTCTACGTATCCACCTGCTCACCTGCATTAACATCTGCTCCCATGTAACAAGTTACATGATCATCGCCACACACACACACAAATAGGGTGAGCTCATTTAAATAAAACCAAACAAATATAATATTAATTACAATGTCGCAACATTAAAACCCGGGTTAGTATTCTTCTCCCTTTTTCCTTTATTCTCCACTTCCAGCACTTACATTTAGACGTCTATCATTTCTATACCCTTTAGGTGAGAACAATGACCGATCTTCGCTGCACGAGTGTCTACTCGCCCCTCCGACTACAGGACACCACCTGATAGTCCACACGTGGGAATAACCTTGTCACAACATCTCACTGTGACACCAAGTGTAGCTCCCCGAAACAAACATAAAGTTTGTAGCTGTTCCAGACTACCACAACTCGCACACTCCACTGGACTTCCTAAACCATCAGGCTACAACCTAGAGTGGTCACGTGTTACTCCAATATGGGTTACACTCATAACTGGACCCCCAGCCAAAGCCTCGCATCATGAACATCACCTAAAGCTGTGTAGAAACCTTTCCTTGCGCACCATCACTGAACCAAAACCGCCAAGCGGGCATCCCACGTCTCTAGACGGACACTAGGTCCAAACCACCTGGCGGGCATCACACACCGCCACACGCCACGCGCCTGCAGCATCATCACTGCATCGTCATCGCCGGGCGTACTTCACTATGCCGCCAGGCACCACTCGTCGCCACTGCCTGGCGCACCCTTCCCACGCCGCCAGGCGCCATCGCATCTTCAGGGCCTCTACTACACCATTCTGCCTGGTGGAACCCTCCTTACCGCCAGGCGCCATCCTCACGTTGTGACCACTATCACTAATTTGCGTTCCGTCCGTCTGGCGGCTCGCTCGCACCGCCAGGCGCCATACCAGTAGCGTAGTGCTATTGGTTTCTTGGCACTTAAATAGATCCCCATGGGATCCCAATCATACAACACAACAATTTACAACACAACTTGGTTTTCCAGTCATACAACTATAATAAGATTACACCACACCCATTCAAACATGCCATCAAATCAAGTATTGTCATGCACCCATAC
>Ga0099823_1005338_pt1 | contig 12791 bp, 10 predicted proteins | sample CowpearedBW_FD_76831 | JGI IMG/M metagenome (GOLD analysis project Ga0099823, IMG submission 76831) | Root nodule microbial communities of legume samples collected from California, USA - Cow pea red BW | ecosystem: Host-associated > Plants > Roots > Nodule | place: USA: California | collected... | reverse complement strand
CTAAAAGAGAAGGAAAAAGTTAACTTAGTGCAATCTAGAGAGAAAACAAGAACAACTTTATCAATAAATTCCAAGGATTTTGAAAAGTTACCCAAATTATTGAAGGAATAAGTTGTTTCTAGGGCACTTTGAGCCTGCAATAGTTGAAAGAGCTCCTTTTCTATAGTTGAATCTTCAGGCTTTCAGCTCTTGAAACTTTTTATAGCTCCTCTCAGATTGCAAAAATGAGACACTTGTTAATAACAATCTTGCAAAATGCACTTTTTCTTTGGCAAACCATAACACTTGGATCCTTCATATGGCTACGTCGAGTACTAGCAGGTGGCAAAAAGGAGATATGGCAATAGCAAAGATGAATGCTTGGTCAAAGATGATTGACAACGAAGAACAAAAGTTAAAGGAGAAGGGTTTGGAGGAGAAAGGTTTGGCGAAGCAGAATGTACTTGGAGGAAAGAAAATTTGGGGAAATAAAAGTGAAAGCTCGCGTGGCATGCGAGAGGGAAACTAATATTTCAGAGAGAAGGTACTTTCTTTTTAAAATTAGTCATTTTTATCTCTAAATAATAATGACTACAAATTTAAGTATTCAATAATACAGTAACAAAAAAATAGTTTTCAATTCTATTCGACCAAAATTTAATTATTGGAATAAATTAATAATAAGTATTTGTACAAAAATACAATTTGAAAATTAATCAAAAAATACACATGTAGTAAAATATTTATGATAAAGCAATTTAAATAAGATGAAAAAAATATTTATGGCTAAATATCTTGAATTTCAATTTTCTTGTTTGGATAAAGCAATTTAATTTCCACTTTATGGTGAACCCAACTACACCATTGAGTCTAACTTAACTTAGCCCGAACTTCAATTTGAGACTACTTGTCTCGACTTTTGGTTTAAGTCGACTCGAGCTTATTCAACCTCAGCTGGTTCAACCTAGTCCAATTTGAACTGATTTGACCTTAATCGATTTGAATTAATTTGACCTCAGTCGATTCAAATCGATTTAGCCTAATTTGACTCGACAAAACTTTCAACTAGGGTAAATTGGTTTAAACCTTCAGTCTAGATCAACTCGGCTCGACCTAGGGCCTAAACTGACTTGACTCGACTTAGGGCCCGGACCGACTCGTGTCGACCTCTATTCTGAATTGACTCGGCTTGACCTTCGACCTATTCCGACTCGACTCAACCTTCAAATTGAGGGAATTCCTTAATTTTTGAGGGAATTTCATATTCTTTCAAATAAATAAACTATTCTCTTAAATTGTCTCATCCAAACACATCATACATCTATTAAACTATTAGATATCTAGATTGAGTCTCTTTGCATAGTTTGTAAAAACAAGTTAAAAATATGAGCTCGATAGAATTAAATTATTTTAAATCTAGTGTTTTTCTTTGAAATTAAATGGATTTGGAATGGTCTAACTCAAATTATAGTATCCATATCTATATCTATATATATATATATATATATATGTGTGTGTGTGTGTGTGTGTGTGTGTGTGTGTGTGTGTATATATATATAGAGAGAGAGATGAAAGTAAAGCCTATCATTAGCCATATACATATTATTCACAAAGGATTTCTCATGAATAATGAATAAGATGTCCAAGAAAAAGAAATACAAAGATCAACTACGGTGTAACCAATAACTATAATTTTATATCTATGGTTGAGTGGAAGATAAATCATTATAGATTAGGATATTGTCTCTTTTAGTACGTAAGGTTTAGACTAATCTTATTCGTTTTGATTAGAAAACAATTTTGCACTCTAGGAAAAGCAGCGGGGAATGGCGAAGTAGAGAGGGAAAACAAAAATCTCAAAGTGTTTAGGGGGAATTTAACTTTACATTCCTCTCACCTTTTTTTTTTAAATTCGTCAGAGTTACGGGGAACATGAAAATTTTTCTATTAAAATTATTTATTTTGTCTCGATCAAACTTATAATCTCTTTAATTAAAAAATCTATTATATAACATAAGTGTGGGCTCGTCTGATACTACACTATAATTATTTAATAAAAAATTATTTTGAACTCCAAACATGACATTTCACTTAATTATTTAATATTTAAATTTAATATATATTTGTGTTGGTTGTAGCGTGGTTTAGTTCATTCTATATTTTCATAATTTTTTCATCTATTTGAGTTAAGCCGATTTTAATATTTATATTTTTTTAATCGTTCATATACAGTAGAGTGGGCTTAGAGTGAGTTTGACTCACTCTAAAATCAACTTGTTTTAATATTGTATAATCTTCACCTAAAATTTTATATTTTTTTAATTGTTGAAATAAATTAGAATGGGTTTAGAGTGCGCTTAACCCAATCTAAAGCATGTAAAAATTTTGAAATAGAATTAGAGTCGTGAGACCTACTCTTCAAAGTGTCCAAAAACTAACTGACGCTTTAACATGGCAGCTAATTTAATACATTCTTGTAGTGTATTAAATTCAAAATTGTCAATACCTATTGTATGAAAAAAAAATCAATGACGAACTAGCTCGTAACTAATATTATTTTACATGTCAATGTTTAGTGACACAATTAAATATTAAATTTTATTTTTCAACTAAAACCAATAAACATTTAGCAACCATTAAAGTTTTGGATCTTAATATAACATTTAACCATGAACCCTAACCCTAAGTTTTAAAACCATATTGAATTTAACCATATTGAATTTAGCGACCAAAACAATTCGGTCGTTAAATGATGTGTTCAACATTTAGCGACCACTGCATATTGGTCACAAATTGATACGTTAAAAGCACTATATTCAGCGACCAAATAATTTTAAGTCGTTAATTACCATGTAATAAATATTTAGCGACCACTAAGTTTTCGATCACTAATTACAAAATTATACAAATTTAGCGACCACCATACTTTTGGTCACTGATTCATGCATTAAAAACATTTTAGTTAACGACCAAATACTTTTCAGTCGCTACTCATCATAAAAAACATATTTAATGACCACCATGATATTGGTCGCCAATGGAAAATTTATTCGATCGCTAATGTTGTTACTAAAAAGTTTACGTTCATTTGTAGAAATATAGCCACCGATTTAGCGACTAAATTGTAGCAACTATATGTTAAGGTCGCTATTTCAGTCGTTGATTAAATTTATGTAAGTACAATAATATTTTGTCGCTATATTGGTTGCAGATTGCAACAAAAATCATTCAGTGGCTAATTCAGTCACAAATAGCAACCTATATTTTTTTGTCGCTAATTTCGGTCACTAAAACATTAATTTTCAGTAGTGAGAGTAGGCCAATAGAAGCCACTTTATAGCACTTTAGAAGTTGTTCTCTCAACACCAAAATGCCCCTTCATAATCTGATCCATGACAATGTCAAAGGATACTCTCAAACTCATTCTCAACAACACATCGGCTAATGATACCATCACCACATTTTCTAAACAGTAGAGGATCATCCTAGAAATAACCTTTATCATCATGCAAGAATTTCTTTCTCTACTGAAAAGTCAAGTCATAAGGAATTATACCAACTACTTGAAAATTGGCGAAGTTTGCAAACCATGGCAAAGAAGTAATGGCTAGTAACTGTTCATCTAGAAACTCATCTGAAATAGGTTGTACTTCTCGAGAATCCCCACCAACCTTCAATCTTGAAAGGTGGTCAGCTATTAGATTTTGCTTCCCTTGCTTATCTCGAATTTTCAAGAGAATCCAACGGACTAATCGTGGCTTGGCTTCTTGCTTAGCAAACAAATACCTCAAAGCAGCATGATAAGTGTAAACAATAACTTTAGACCCCACAAGATAGGATCTAAATTTATCAAAAGCAAACATTATAACAAGCAATTATTTCTCAGTTGTGGCATAATTCTTTTGAGCTTCATTCAACACACGACTGGCATAATAAGTAACATGAAACACTTTGTCTTTTTTCTATCCTAATATAGCACCCACAACATAATCACTAGCATCACACATCAGTTCAAATGGTAAAGACCAAATAGGTGTTATAATTATAGGTGCATAGGCAGGTTGTTTGTTTAAGGTTATGAATGCTTGCAAACATGCATCATCAAACACAAAAGGAGCTTCTTTTTCAAGAAGGTTCATCATAGACTTTGCTATTTTAGAAAAATCTTTAATAAATCGTCTATAAAAACTTGTATGTCTAAAAAAACTTCTTACCACTTTTACATTCATGAATGAGGTAATTGTTCAATTATTTCCACCTTTGCTTTATTCACCTCAATACCTTTAGCTAAAATTTCATGACCAAGAACAATACCCTCTTTTACCATAAATTGACATTTTTCCCAATTAACAATAAATTAGTTTCTTGATATTTTTTCAACACTAAGGTCAAATTAGATAGGCAAGAATCAAATGAAGAGAAAAATACAGAAAAATCGTCCATGAAAATTTCAATACAATTTTCAATCAAACAAGAAGAAATGGAATACATACACCTTTGAAATGTTGCGGGTGCATTGTAGAGACTGAAGTGCATCCTCTTGTAAGCAAAGACTTCATAGGGGCATGCAAATGTTGTATTTTCATGATCTTCAAAAGCCATGGCTATTTGGTTGTAACCATAATAGCCATCTAGAAAACAGTAGTACTCATGTCTAGCCTATTTCTCAAGCATTTAATTTATAAACGAAAGTGGGAAATGGTCCTTCCTCGTGGCTTGATTCAGTCTTCTATTGTCAATACATGCGACACCCAGTAACTTTTCTTGTGGGAATAAGTTCATTCTTTTCATTTGTCATTATTGTCATCCCACCTTTCTTGGGCACCACATGAACCAGACTCGCCCACTCATTATCAGAAATTGGATAATAACGCATGCATCTAATAGCTTGATTACTTCTTTCCTCACCATATCTTTCATTGTGGGGTTGAGCCTTCTTTGTAGTTGACAAATATGTTTGAAGTCCTTTTCCAAATCAATTTTATGCATGCACATTGTAGGACTAATACCTTGCAAATCATCAATTTGCCAACCTATACCAGATTTGTGCTCTCTCAACACCTTTACAAGCTCCTCTTCCTCAACAACAGTAAGTTCATTACTTATAATAACAAGATTAAGCATTGTCTCATCTAAGAAACTATATTTAAGGTGAGAAGGAAGTGGTTTCAATTCTACCTTGGATGTCTCGTCTCCTCCACCTTCACTCCTGTTAAGGTCTTCTACTCTTCTTGTAGATTTAGATAAAGGCTTGAGAACTTCTAATTGATAGGCACACTACACCACTTCTTCATCCTATGATTATCCATTTCCTTTAACACCAGAGACTCAATGGTTTTAGCTCGAAAATAATCCCCCTTTTCCACCTTGTGCTTCATTGCTTCATTTATGGAGAAGGTGACTTTATCATCAGCCACCCTTAATATCAACTTACCTTGTTGTACATCTATTAATGCTCTTCCAGTGGCTAAGAATGGTCTTCCCAATATAATTGGAATCTTAGTATCCTCTTCCATGACAAGGCCAAAAAATCAGCTAGAAAGATAAATTTATCAACCTTTACAAAGACGTCATCCACTACTCCATATGGATAAGTCATTGAACGGTCCGCTAATTAGAGAGTTATCATAGTAGGCTTCACTTCTCCAATACCCAACCTTTTAAAAATTGATAAAGGCATCAAATTGATGCTTGCTCCAAGATCACACAATGCCTTACTCACCATTATACTTCCAATCTCATACGAAATCACAAAGCTTATTGGATCCTTCAACTTGGGAGGTAATTTTTGTTGAATTATTGCACTACACTCCTATGTGAGCATTATGGTTTCATCTTCTTGCAACTTCCTTTTTCTAGACAACAAGTCCTTCATAAATTTTGCATAGCTTGGCATTTTCTCCAATGCTTTAGCAAATTAAATATTAATATGGAGATTCTTAAAGTCATCAAGAAATCTTACAAATTGTTTCTCCTGATCTTTCTTCTTGAATGGAATAGTAGGAACATATTCTCTCATTTTACCATTTTCACTCTCTTCACTTTTATCTCCCTCACTCTTCTCCTTACAATTTTTCTGCTCATTTTTTTTGCTATCTTTTAGAATATCATCTCCTCGTTCATTTTTCACACTACCCACATCACTCTTTTTCTCATTTTCTACTAAACTCCCACTCCTCAATTGAGTTGTCTTACATTGTTCCTTTGGGTTTGGAATGGTGTCACTGGGGAATGTTCCAGGAGACCTGCTTGAGATTTTTCGTGAAAGTTGACCAATTTGATTCTCCAACTTTCAAATTAAAGCTTCCTGGTTCTTGAAATTAGTCCTTGTCTCATTCATGAAATTAGAAGTTTGTTCCACAAATCTTGAGGTTTGCACTATTAGCTTCGCCAAAGCACTCTCCCAAGTAGACATCTTGCTTCCTTGGTTGCTACTTTGTGCTTCATATTGATAAGGAGGCTTTGGTTGATTATATTGATTCGAACCACTCCAAGGTTTGTTTGTTAGGCTCCTCCAATTTGAAAAATTATTAGCAAATTGACTTTATTGTTGGCCCACTGCATTCACCTGTGCCTCTTTTTGAGTTACTTGACATTCACCATTTTGATGTATTCCTTCACAAAAATCACACATTAAAGATGTTGTATTAACTGCTTTTGCTTGCATATTCCCCAACTTCTGAGTCAACTCGGTCATTTGTTGTGTTATCAACTTATTTTGGGCTAGGATAACATCCAAATTATTGACCTCTAACACTCCAGCTTTTCTATTTTGCCAGTTAAACTGCATATTCACTATATTACTTGCTATTAACTCAAGAGTCTCCAAAGCCTCCTCGGGTGTTTTCAAATTAAACGATCCTCCAATTGTTGCATCCAAAATTGCTTTAAAAGATTGTGCAAGACCATTATAAAATATTTGGACTTGCAACCAATCTCGTAAAACATGATGTGGGCATTTCCTCAATAGCTCCATGCACCTTTCCCAAGCCTCGTATAGAGATTCAGTTTCTTGTTGCACAAAAGTCGTGATTTCATTTCTCATTCTCGCTGACTTGGATGGAGGAAAGTATTTGGTTACAAATTTTGTAGCCATATCTTCCCATGTAGAAATACTACCTTGAGGTTGTGTTTGAAGCCAACTTCTAGCTTTATCCCGTAATGAGAAAGGAAAAAGCTTAAATCAAATTGCATCATTTGAAACTCCATTAATCTTCAAAGTGTCACAAATGGCCAAAAAAAAATTTAGATGAGAATGAGGATCCTCTAAAACAGCACCTCTAAATTGATTTTGCTTACTTATAATAGTGCAAGCCTGATTTCAAAATTGTTGGCTTGAACAGGAGGTCTCACGATGCTCCCTTGATAATTATTTGTATTTGGCATCGATAATCAAGTAGAGTCCTCCTCAGAGGTTGTTCTTCAACCATTGTTGATATGAGATCTTTCTTATCAATTGATGATCCTGATTTTCTTTCTACTTCTTCTTTCTTACGATACTTCTATTAAGTCTAGCAGTATGTTCAATTTCTGGGTCAAAAATTAAAATTTTTTCTGCAATTGTACCTTGCATAAACAACTTAGAAACACAAGATTCTAACAACAAAAATCACGTGAAAACAGAAATAAAAATTAAACAAAATAATTAAAACAGAAAAAATAATAAATTGAAAACAAACAATTTTGACTGCCTAAAAATTAAAACTGAAATCTTAAGCGAATTAGATAGCTTATCAACAAAAAAATCAATCCCCGACAACGATACCAAAAACTTGATGAACGTTTGGCAAGTGAACTAATCGTTAATGTAGTAATAGAATATCATCCTCTGGGATTGACTCGTTGAATACTAGATTCCTAATTTACGTAATTTTGTGCAAATGAGATTCAATAAAATTGCAAGCATAAAATTATAACAAAAGCTTCAATCCATATAAGAACTGTTAGAGGATTGATTTTGTACAATTTCCTCTAGAATTCTACTCCTTTCCAATTGATTTCAGCAATGTAATCATCCACTCGAGTTTACTCAAAGAGTTGTTTTACCCCAAATCCCTTAATAGGTAAAATTTATTAATTGAATTCAAACCCCAAATTCCTTTAGTCAGTTTACAAAAGTTCAATAGAATAATGAAAATCAATACTCATCTCTATTGAAAACTAATTAGACATGCCCAATTTCCCAATTGTAACATAACTTAACCTCTCTTATTTATAATCGCAAACAATCCTCAATTTCCCAATTGTGAAATTGCTCATAGAATAAACATTAAAACCATAAACAAAACACTAGGATGAATAACATCAACAAAACATCAAATGTAAAGAGTAGAACCTATAATCTAGAGTTTTACATCAATCCTCCAACAAAAAGGGAAATTAGTTCTGCATAATGAAAAAGAAAACTAAAAATGTTGGAAAAAGAGAATGACGAAATTGAGGAAGAGCCCTTTTTCGTGAACGATCCTCCCCTTTTATCTTTTCCACGTTCTTTCCCTTTGTTGGGGTGATTTTCTCTCTCCTCTAGCCATTTCCCCCTCGTTCTTTTGCTTTTATTTTCTTTATCCTTTAAATCATTGTCATTCCACAACATACTTAGATTTCTCACTGAAAAAACTCATAGGTCGTGGAAAGACCCACCAGGCACCTATGGAACACGTTGTTTTGTATCCTACAATTTGAAACAAAATCCACAGATTGTGGAAAAACCACCAGGAACCTGTGGAACACGTTGTTTTGAATCCTACATTTTTTAGACAAATCCACAAGTCGTGGAAAAATTCTCTAAACACTTGTGGAACATGTTATTTTGTGTCTAACTAACTCCCTCCACACTTGTTTACATGAACAATGCACAAATCCAAATGTATGATCCGAAACAAGATAATGCATGATGAAATTAGTCCGATAATGTACAAATAAATAAAAATGGCCTAAACTAATGTATGAATACACATATATATTATATGTTCATCAACACTTAAAAAAACCAACAAGCTTCCCATTAATATATAAAAATTACAAGGCAAAATACATAATAGAACTAATATAAGAGCATAAAGTGGTATTATGAAACCCAAAAAATATTCGGTATTTTTTAACAAAAATTTCTAGCTAAAAGCTTTCTTGATATCAATCTTAATGGTCACATTTGCCCCGTATAGTTATTTATAATACAAAGAAATATTTAGTGTAATTCTTTTCCTTTTAAAAAATATAAGTGTAAAATTCAACAAAATAATAATTATTTCGATTATAGGTGTTCATGAGTTTAGACAAATTTATTTTACTTCACTAATAATTTTGATACTATTAGATATTTTAATAAGATGGAAAAAGACTTAACTATACATGTTAAATAAAATAAACTTATATATTTATTAACACAATATATTATTATTATTATTATGTATAAATAAATGGTCAGAGAAATGAAGTTTTCAACTGCAAATTAAGGTATATTTTGTTTATAGTAATATAAACAATATCAACTTAAATATAGTAGGGTTAAATATGTTTTTGTCCCTTAACTTCCAGTGAAAATTGAAATTAGTTCATCTTTGAAACTTTGACCAACTTTGTCCCCCAATTTTAGAAATGCAGGAATTTAGTCATTTTAACCAAATTTTCTTAACTTTATTTGACGTTTCAAACATGTTTCATGATAGCATTTTAAATGTTTACACCATTTGACACATTTCCACTACAATGTTAGTAGAGAAATGCGTTTGAAACACCAAATAAACTTAACAAAATTTGGTTAAAAAAACTAAATTCATGCATTTCAAAATATGAGAGACTAAATTGGTCCAAAGTTTCAAAGACAGACTAATTCTAATTTTCACTGAAAGTTAAGGGATCAAAAACATATTTAACCCAATATAGTATGATAAAAATTTACACATTAATAATATAAAACAATTTTTATTGCCATTGAATTATAACGTACTATACAACTTTTGCTATACAATTATCTTAAACCTCATACTAACAAGGATTTATAGTTAAATGATAGCGTAAAGTCATTTTATTTAAGAATCTAGAAAATGGTTTAAGAGTGGTGGTTTTAAGAGATGATACTAGAATATTTTAATAATAAAAGGTTGAAACTATAAATGAATTTTCTATTAATAGAAGTTCATTTTATAAAACCACATTCTCTCTAAACTTCTTTTTGGCCTTTCTTCCACCTTCTCTCTAGATCTTTGGCTCCATATTTCATCTATTTGAATATCAGAGTACGCCATAGGACTCTTGGCATTGAGGTATACAATTCTACTCGATCACAATCTTGAACAGAGTAAGTTCAATGTTTTTCCTTCTTTTTGGTATTTTAAGAAATCTATTACATGTGGGGTATTTTGGGCTTGCATGTTTCATTTTAGGACTCAAGATGAATCTTTGTTCGGTTAGGATTGTTAGGGTGTGTCATGATTGTTGATCAGACTTTTCTACATTCAGGTAGAGCAACCTGTGTGAGATAGATTCTATGGAGTATGTGAGAGTTGATTTTGTAGAGAGCACCTTTTGGAGTTTATGAGTGTTTATCTAGCTAAGGGAAGCTAACAATAATTGTACACTTACTTATATTTATTTTAACTTGTGTATTGCTTTCAATTGAGATGATGTAATTGTTTGATTTTGATTTTGTTTGATTTGAAACTAATATGTGATGAGAAATGTGGACTGGTTGTAAATTCATGTTATGAGTTGATCTCTCAAATATTCAACTATTTTGGCAAATTGTTTGAGTATAATGATGAGATTGATTTGTGTTTTTATTGCTTGGAGCATGGTTTTTTAGTTATTTTAGTATCATTGTTTGTGGGGCTGAATTGATTTGACTAGGATTGTCTAATTTGATCTTTGAGAAGACTAGTTTTTAACTAAAATAAGGCTGTTTAAACTAAGAAAGAGCTAAAGTTGCATAGATAGTCATGTTTGACAGTTTATTCAAGTCAATTTGATAGTTAAAACTTCGGTACAACATTGGGAAGTACCGTAGGACCATGAGGCACCATCTGAAAAACACAAGTTAATGAGTATCAAAGGTCCAAAGTATCTAACACTACCTTGGGACTTCTAGGCACTCTTAAGTCAGTGGTTCCAATGGTCTGGGCGCCACTCCAGGGTTATTGGGCGTTCACTTCAAATTTTCTATATTATTATTTGTAATATTTTATTTGCAAATTATACTAATGCAATAGAAAATAAATGATGAATTATTATATATTTAAATTAAAATAAATATTACGTGATTAATGCTATGAGGTGAGTTTACATTGAGGTGACTTACATATGAATGATATGTGATTGAAAATCTAGATGTATTGTACGAATTGTATGTTATGGAAATATGTGAGAACTTTTGTTGTTTTGTATTGTATGCATTAAGGATAATGTAGAGATTCCCAATGTGAGAATACTACATTGATTTTATGATTAGGGTGTATTGAGTGTTGATTCTAGAAAGGGGTTATCATGATTCTATTAGACTCCCACTCACATAGAGGAAGGTGTCTAGTTGTGAGAATTGAAGAAAGTTCTATATTTGAAAATATGGTTGTTGACTAAACTTTCAAATATTGAATTTCCCCTATCATGCTTTATGGAAGGACGAAGTTGCCCTGCCTTGATAATTATATAGATATGGCTCGTGTTTGGTATGAGTGAGAGGTGACAAGTGCATGATCTCTAAGTCTAGTCAATACAAGTGTCTTCTAGGAGTAGAGTAAAATGTTAGTTTTGTATGACTCATTTTGAGCATGCTTTGTGGACATCTCATTAATGATCAATTTGAAGGAAAATAATTTGACTATACCATGTTTTAATTTGAGTAATAAGAATTGTTATAATTACATCAGTTTACCCTATTTTTTGTGTTTGTTTGTGATCTTTCGTTTGTAATGATCGTACATTATATAAAAACAGATAATGGTGCAGGGTTGAGAAATAGTAAGATTGTTGATGGACAATTAGAATACAATTTTTTCTTTGGTTTTATATTGTATAGCTCTTCCATCGGTTGAAAATCTTTATATATTTTAAGAATTTTATTAAAATTCAAAAAGAACTACAAAATACATATTGTATGTTTGTATGTTTCGTTTATTGCTTAATATAAATCTATTATTTTGGATGTTACATTTTAGTACATAATCGATCATTAAACTCATAATATTATGTTACACATAACAACACTAACTATATTATTAATAATTTAGAAGACACGATATTTGATCAAGTTAGAACTACCTAACAAATTATTCAAATCTTGTTATGAAATTGATTGATTGTCCATTGAGTTGCTGAAAGTTACTCAGCTTGATTATTATTAATAATATTTACATTATTTACATTAAGTATGTAACCCTTGAGTTGTACCCTTTGGGTTGTCTTTTGTACCTATAAATAGGGACTTTTCTCCCTTGATAATGAGATACAAAAAACTAGTATTTGATGCTCTACTCTTTCTCTTTATTCTTCTCTCTATTATTAACTTTATTTTATAACACGTTATCAGCACGAAGACTATCCAACTGAGTTAATGGAGATGTTTTCTCTTTAAGGACAATGTTTTGCATACCTCAATTCAAGCTCTTTATGATCTTTTTCTTATTGACAATTTTTCTTATATTCTTCTTTTTTGTGATAAAAAAGTGTTTGACTTTATCAATTTTCATATTTGTCTAATTATTATTATTATAATTGTTGTCTATATTAATTTTATAGTTTCATAAATAAAATTTGATTATTATCAATATTTTATGAGTCAATTTTAAACAAGTCAAACCTTACAAAATTTGAATTTG
>Ga0099823_1005337_pt1 | contig 12791 bp, 9 predicted proteins | sample CowpearedBW_FD_76831 | JGI IMG/M metagenome (GOLD analysis project Ga0099823, IMG submission 76831) | Root nodule microbial communities of legume samples collected from California, USA - Cow pea red BW | ecosystem: Host-associated > Plants > Roots > Nodule | place: USA: California | collected... | reverse complement strand
TTCTTTATATATACTAGTGTAAACACAGGCGCGAGCGCGCCTGTGTGTACGCATTTTTGGAATGATATTAATAATTGATGATATTGTAATGTTATTAATTTAATAAACAAAATAAAAGTATATTTATAAAAAAATAAATTTAAAAAAAAAAAAAAAACAAAGAGGCCTATTATTTGAAGCCACTGAAGTCAACCATCATACTTAGATCAAAATTAATATAATGTTTGCCTTCATTGACTTGCATGCATGGTCTTCTCCTTCGATGCTTTTCTTATCAACCCAACAAAATATCCTACCAAAGGAAGTCTTTGTTCATTCATTGGTTTTCACTTGTAGTAACAATTTTTTAACATTATTAGCAAAAACAAAGAAAGGAATCTAAGTTTTGCAATTTCTGTGGCTATATGTTTCAGGAAATTACTATGACATCTAAATATCACATTATTATTTCTTGTTATTTTTGTTGGAATTTTACATCCTTATGATAAATCAATTAAAAAATATTCAGAACTTTAGTGGTTATTCAGTCACAAAGTTCCAAACAGTTCTTTTATCCAACGAGTTTCACACAGTTAATTAATTTAAACCAAATACTAATACTAGTTTTTGTGGAGTTAATATAAATACAATAATTTGTAAGTAATGTTTTATGGATTTCAAAAAGTGAATAAAATAACCTTGAAGCCATTTTATATGCACATGTGATTCTGATGCCCGTACAATTGCAAAGTACATTATTGTAGTTGCTTAACTTAAATAACAATCATAATAATAGTAATTGTAATAATAATCAAATGGGCCACGACACGACTTAGCAGTGGAGAGCACGTTTCCATGTTAAACATAGGTTAATTTAATATGTACCATCTTATATATATTTTTTAACCTTTTTTTTAATTTATTTATAAACAAATATTAACTTATAAAGAAATAAAATCATTTTTTTTTCTTTGAATATAATTAAACAAACAAGTATAATTTCCGTAGTGTGTGTAAGAGAAGTAGTTTTAGATTGAAAAAAGTACTTACTTTGGGTTCAATTGGAATCAATTATTTTCTCGCTAAAGCTTCATTAGTTAAGTTATGAATGCTAACTCAAGTGAGATAAGATGATAGAAATGAGTTTTAAATCTAACTTAACATCACAAAACTGGTTTGTAAGGTGAGATTTGCACCTCACTTATATATTATGAAATTGTTTTATCTCTAGTTGATGTGAAACTTCCAACATAAAAATAACATAATAATTCTATCTTTTCTTAAATTCTAATCACTTATGATAAATACATGTATTTATGTGTTATGGATAATATATTTATATGTTTATATATTGTTTAATTATTACCTTGAGATGTTAGAAATGATATATCCTCCCCATTAAGTAACTTTGTTGAATATGACAGCAAATAGTATTAAAAAAAATTAAAATAACAAGTAATATTTTAAAAATAAATTTTTGAAATAACTTAGTTTGTAGAGCAGTAATTTTAAAACAACTTCTTTTCATCTATCTTTTTATTTGTTTTTAAACAAACAATTATAATAATTAGATAAAAAAACATTGCTATAAACTATAGGATCATATAATATATCAATGAGGGTATAGTTGATAAAAAAACAGAAGTTATTAGAAATAGGTAACTGAATGCCAACTGTTTTATTATATGAATCAGGCAACAAATAAATAAAAGCACAAAACCCTTTCCTTTAATTAAAGTCGTGCCCGCCGGTTTCTTAATTTTGTGTTTTTTTGGTGCATGCTTCATAAATTAATTTTTCAATATATCTTATAATATATACAAACTCCAATGATGAAGCATAAGGGCGAATACACATAATTTTTTAGTCTAAAATGCAGACGCATGCATTGCCAGAAACAGAATCTCATTTTTTATGCCCTTCAAACTTTATAAATAAAGTACTGGTAGTTAAGTTTTATTAAGTACAAATTTAACAGCTAAGCAACCTTTACAATATTCAATTTTTTCAGAAAATATCAATTATTAAGAGGGATAGCCACTTATTCAGGAAGAACATATTTTCAATTTCAATTTATTGTTTACTGATTTAGATCGATGCCAGAACGTAAATCACACCCATCAATTTGTTTTAGATCTTTTGCTTAAAGTAATAAAACCTAATAATGATTCGTTTATATAAACGGATAAGTGACATAGGCTTGTCGTTAATAATAATTAATGAACCATTACCGCATTTTGAGGTATTGTCTGTTTTAGAGCATAGTTCTGTCACGGTTTTGTTTTTAAAAAGTATTTCGAAGGGTGAAGGGTGGAGAAAGATAGAAATATTTAAATTTTACTTGACCTCAACTCCTAAGCGATGTTGGACTTATTGGGTATACCGGAACAATTACATTTTACAAAAATTTATAACTAATTATAATATTAAATAAATTTTAATTTTATAAAAGTTAAAAAACAATTAAATAGTAAAATAATTTAATTTTGTTGTATGTTTTTTTTTTTAACCGTTTGTCTTTCATTTTAATATTGCTAAAAATTAAAATATAATTAAGTTTGAAAAAAAAACTTAAATTAATAGAGAAAATAATAAATAAAAATTAAAAATTAAAAAAAAACTATAATCCTATTAACCATTCATTTCAAAACAAACAAGAAAAATTAATTTAAAAAGTAACAGAAAGCAATATAAAGAAAGGGAAATTTTTTCTAAAAAAAGTGCAATATTTCAATCATATAAGAATCTTGAAAAGTCTGAAAATTTCAAAGAGGGTTTTGTTCGTAAAAATTAGAGATAGTATCTTTCAAATGTTTCAAGCATTTACCATTCAACCTTCACATTTAAATATTTCATTAAGGTTGTGTTTACATGTGAGAATTGATTTATGAGAGAAGGAGATAATGTGACTTTGAGTGATTAGAGGGTGAAGTTTGTGTTGTTATTTTAAAGAAATTTGGAAATGAAAGTGAGTGGATTTAGAAATAAAATTTGTGAATGATTTGACTGATGTAATAGATTAAATATTAAGTTTAACGGAAAGAAAAACATGATTATCTATAGCTCTTGATATTGAAAGTAATATAAAATTATATTTAGATGAAATAGATCTATTTTATAAAAAATATTTAAACGAATAAATTAAAAAAATATTATTTTAATAAAAAATACAATATACTTACATATTGATTTTTTTAAAACAATTTAGAATTTTTTTTATTAATTATTGTTGTAAGCATAATTTTAAAATAAATGAGAAACATACATGCATGTGAATAAAAATGAATAAAAAGTATAAATGAATTATAAATGAATCTAGGGTATAATTATATTTCTTCATTAATCACTCTCAACTTAGTCCATGTGAGGAGATATGAGAAAAATAAGAGAATCTCTCAATTTCTTCCTCTATCTCACTCTCAAATATCAACAAGTGAACATGTTTGTCATCATACAATCATACCTCTCTAAATACTAAATCATCACAAATGAACACAATGTAAAAGACTGTTTTTAAGCATTAGAGAACTATTTTTGCTTGCTTCTTGACAAAGATATTAATAATTCTAAAGTGTTTGTTTTAGTTTTAAGGGTTAAATATGTTTTTGTTCCTCAAGTTTTAGTGAAATTTGGAATTAGTCCCTCTTCAAAATTTTTGACCAATTTAGTTATTCGTCTTTAAAAATGCATGAATTTAGTCCTTTTAATCACGTGTTGTTAAGTTTGTTAAGTTTATCCTACGTTTTAAGTGCATTTTAGGATAATATTTGAATTATTTACACCGTTTAACACATTTTCATTTCAATGTTAACTCAAATATTATCATATTTTTAAAATGTCAAATAAACTTAACAAAATTTGGTAAGAGAGACTAAATCCACATATTTCTAAAAATAAAAGATTAAATTGATATAAAATTTTGAAGAAAAACTAATTTCAAAATCTACTGAAACTTGAAAGATAAAAACATATTTTTAATCGTAATTTTAATTTTGTTTGTTAATTGAATGGGTAACATAATGTCTGTTTTAAATGCATTATATATTGTTATAATTGTTTTATAACAAAAATTCGAAATGAAGTATGAGAAATTTATAAACTACTTTTACAAACTTAAAAGAAATATTGCAAATATCATTGAATAATTTATGATAGTGTAATTATTAATTTTGAAGCGTGTGACAGTTGCTCGTGTGGTGTGCATGAATGAAGAAGATACCTACGCGTAAAATCAACCGTCCAAACTGGCGTGAAGATCGGTGATTGGTTTGATAGTGACACAACTACTTTCTAATTCATTTCAAACACTAATCATTTTCTTTTCTTCTTTTCCACATTTTTTTTTGTTGCTCGCCGCTTAAAATAGAAGCACATTATTCATCAGTGCAACCTCTAATTTTACATTTTAGATTGGTTAATCATGCAAACACTGTATTCTCAATACACTCTTACACTATATTTCATCAAACACTACCCAAAAAAAATACATTTTTAATTAACCTAAGGTAAGACCAGCACCAATTCATTAATTTTTAAAGATCAATAAAATTGTTGGATATAATGTTAAAAAATAAGCACATTTTTAAAACTGATGTAGAAATGTAGGTATTGTGGTCCATATTTTTTGTATAGGTAATCATGAAAAACAGTTAGTACAGTTAAAGAAACAACTATACTACTTTGAAAAACATGTTTTTATAGTAGTTTCCTTTCATTTTATACAGTTAAGTATAGGCTCAAAAGTATTAAGAAAAGAAAAAACATGAGTTGAGGGAACTGAATGAGTTTTAGAGTGCTTGAGAGGGTACACGAATCCAGTTGGTAGACATCAAACAACAAAGTCCGAATGAAAATTAAAGAAGGAATTTAGAATGTTGGACAGACACCAGACACCACTTCAATTTCCCCATATCAATGTCATTTTCATTCTTTCTGTCCAAACACAAATAGTTCTTGCTAAATTAATATCATATTCTGGGCCAGCAATCACATTTTTCATTCTCCCTTTTTTTGTCTCTAACCAACCAACTCCCACACCAGTCTGATTCAGCAATACTTTGATCATTGTATTTCACCTGAGAGGGGAGTTATAAGCTCATTCAGGAGTTGTTATTTTAATAAAAATGAATATCATTAGCTGAATCTTTTAATGTATAAACTGGTCTGGTCAAGAACTAGTGGAAATTAATTTCAGGGTATTAGTAGTTTGTCAGCGCTTAATTATTTCCAATGGTTTTGGGATCTTTTTCCATAGATGGAACCAATCCCTTTTTGGCATTACCTGAGGTTGTTAGCTATAAATGTACTACCAATCCCTTAGAACACTGAAACAAACCAAGTTTCTTCAGTTTTTGCACACTATCACACTAAAACAAGAGAACCCTTCCTTCTCAAAGATTTTAAAACAGAAGTAGAATGGAATCTTCTCAGCAGATTTCTGAAGAATGGGGTTCTCTCTGTGGATTGCACACAACTGAAGAAGCTGACTTTATGGCTCAGTTGTTTGGTGGTACTAACTATTCTGTCACAGAAAAGCAATATGGAAATACCACTTTTGGTTTTTGGCCCGACCATGATTCCATGAAAGCCATTAATAGCAACTCATATTTCCTTCCAAATGTTACAGACATTAACTTATGTTTCTCACAAGGGAGTAGCTCCAGCATTGACAGTGGTAATAGTATCTTTTCCACTACAAGTAGTGATCAAGCAACAAACTTTGACTCTCTTTCCATGGCTTTTTGCCTGGGAGATGCCCAATTTTTTCCCCATAGTTTTCACTGTAATGACAACTCAAACAAACACATAAATGAAAACACTGATGAAGAGTCAAGTCTAGACCCAGTAGCTCTTGCTGACAACAATTTGCAGTATGAAATTATGGTTTCTGAATATGAACAGGAGGATAGAAGTGAAAACCTGGAGAACCTAACAAAAAGGCTTAGGAACTCAAAAGAGGTAGAAATAGAAAGTTCTGTTACCTAGTGCCATATTTCTACTCTTTTTGTTTTTTCCTTCAGAATATTGAGTTATGTTGTTTACTTGTGTTGGACTCTGATCATGATTTTATTATTTGTAGGTCTCAAAAACATTGAGGAATACCAAGTTGAAGAAAAATTCAAAATCTGCTTCAACGAACAAGAATGAAGATGACCGAAGCTTGAACCTCCAAGGGCTTGGCTGTTTTTCACAGGGTGACTCTAATGCTTCTCTGAAGCCAAATGGAGGAGCATTGAAAGATCCTGCACCTCCCAATTTGCTTAGAAAATCAAGACCAACTAAGGGTCCTGCTACTGATCCACAGAGCCTTTATGCAAGAGTGAGTCACCCATTAGAACCACATTTCAATAAATCACAATGACAATGTATGATCACGCTGCTAATAATAATAATCAAGATTTCAAATAGCATTCTACGACTATGATTTCAAATCCAACATCAAGTTTTTAGAAAGTATACAACTACATAAGGACTGTAATTATCTACATTACATCAGTTGCATTTATTCTGATATCAAAGACTTTTTCTATCGGGTTGTGCAGAAGAGAAGAGAAAGAATAAATGAAAGGTTGAGAATACTGCAGAGTCTTGTCCCCAACGGAACTAAGGTAACTCTCTGTTAATTGAACTGTTGCTCAAAAATTGGTGACAGTGTTCAAATTCTGATGTTCTATCTTCCTAAACTGTAGGTGGATATCAGCACCATGCTTGATGAAGCAGTGCAATACGTTAAGTTTTTACAGCTCCAAATTAAGGTAACAATTAGGAAACAGCTTCTGAGGTCTTTTTCATTTTACATTAAGATTGTGATCATTAATTCATTTTGATTTGGATGAAACAGCTTCTGAGCTCTGACGAATTGTGGATGTATGCCCCAATTGCTTACAATGGTATAAACATTGGACTTGACCTCACTATTTCTCCAACCAAAGGAAGATGAATTAATGTGATAGTATAGCAATTGAAGAGGTTACAGCATTTCATTAACTTAGATTTCCACTGTACGATGTTTTAGTCTATTCATTTGTGTAATGCCACTCAATCCTGAAAACTATGGACATCATTCATTAATCAAACAAGTCCTTTCAAGAAACCAGACACCAATATATGTGTTAACTTTCATGATAAGAATATTTTTGTTTACTTTCTAATGTTTCATGCAAATTAATGTTTTTACATATCACGTGTGTGTATTCTATGATTTGAGTCCACTGAGTAAAAACTTGGATCACGAGTTATAGTTAATCTAAAAGAAACTCTGTTTCATTTTTTTAAGTCACCTTATCATTAATTAATTTCAATAAAAAACATTTAACTATTTTTAATAGATCTTTTAGTAAAATCTCGAATTATAATATTATTGACAGAAAAAATATAGCTAAGAATATGCTATACCGGATGAACAAAATATTTCAAATCAGTATCAGTAAAAAAAAAATCTTTTCAACTCATAAAAATTAAGGAGATATTTTTCTTAAAAGTTAAAATTGCTTTTACTTAAATCAACAACATTTGCTTACTCATTTTTTATTTGATATTAAAATGGGGATGGTGACAATTTGCGCGTAGGGACCATGATGGTCATATTTATAATTATGTAATTTATTCAAAAGAATTAATTTATTATTGAATAAATACCAACTAATAGGAGATGCAAACACACTTCCGTGGTGAGTCTATATATTATTGAATTGTAACTACATTTTTATTCATATAAATTATGGAGCTGAAAATAAATAAATATATATAACGACTAAAAATATATAATCAAATTAAATAAATTGGGAAGACAATGTATTTAAATTAAATAATTATATAGAGGAATGATGAACTGTCGAAGGTCTTTCAGACCACCTTATGTGCAAACATGTTCCAACAAGTTCTACTAATAAAGATGGTTCTGAGGAGAGAATATACATTGAATCTAAAGTTGATAGTAACTTATGTATAATAAAAAAGAGAAAATACCAATACTAAATAACAATTATAAGAAAATAAGAAAATAAAACAAAATAAATCATGGAATCTAAGGAAATGTTGAAACAAATCATAAAACATAAATTTAACATATTCTAAATTATTTTATGATACCCGTTTAAAACATATTTTTCATGTATTATAATATTTCCATTTCTGAGTATGTTGTCACCTTGAAGATTGAGAATAGTTACAGCTTCAACAAGATTCAACCCGATTTTATGTCTCCTCGATTATAGCCATGATTGCAAATAAGTAGTAACGGTGGATCTTCATACTAACAACCTGGTAAATCACAAAAATAAATAATAATAATAATAATAATAATAATAATAATAATGTATATATTTAATTATTGTTCCTAATCAAACAAAGTTAAATAATTAAATCATTAATATCATGTTCTATTTTATCACTTTTAGAATATTTATGATATCAACATTACAAAACTAATAGTTTAGTATCAAATTAAATAATAGAAAATAACCTTTTTCTTTTTCTTCAAAATGGAACAAAACATTTAAAAATGAATGTTTATTTAATTTTTTTTCTTTTTAAAATAAAAAACATGTGAAAGAGTCAAAAATGAATAAATAAATAAATACAAAGACAAAAAAAATTCTTAATCTATTTTTTATTTTTAATTATATTTAATTTTATATTTTATTATTTATTAAGATTAAATAACTAGATTTACAAAAAAAATAAATTATAAATCTTTTTAATTTAATTCTCATTATACATACTAGCATTCACACATGCACTATCACATTTGTGTGTATGCATGTTTTAGATATGAATGATAATATATTAATATATAAAATAAATTTATATTTATTAAAAATAAAGTGAAATGAATAGAGAAATTAATTGTTAATAAATAAAAAAAAAAGAAAAAAAACAATTTTATAGAAAATAAGTAAAAATAATCATTAATTTTAAAAAATTTAATAAATAATTATACTGTAAAAGGTAAAATTGATATTATGAAATTTGAACACAAAAGAGGAAATCTCTTTATATATTATTATAAATACATAATTTTTAAAATTTAGGGGACATGCATCTTCCCACCTCCAAGATCTGCTTTGGAGTACTAACAACCTAGTAAATAACAAATTCATAATCTTGATAAATTTATTCTTGAGGTCAGTTAAAAAGAAACATTTATATATTTATCAATTTGAGAAAGAAAAGTATAAATAATGTAATTTTAACCGGTATAATTGAACTCATGGCCTTAGTTCTGATACTAATTATTAGGATCGAACACTTACCATTAAACCAAGAGATATAACAAATAATCAAGTCGTAACTCTTTTTACTTAAAAATATAACATTCCAAATGTCACCATTCGATTGTGATCTAACTCACTTGATTTCTAACACGAAACAATTAATGTCATATGCAACATTTTAATTATTTGAATAATGTCATACAACTTTTTTTATGAATGTCAAAGTGTAGAACAATATCTAGTTAAAATAATTAAGATAATAATAGCACTGTAATTAATCTCCGGGCTAAGGTTTTGTAGTACGAGATAGATCTTATGTGTAACAATCTTAAATTGAAGTGGAAGAGGAAGAAGAATCTTACGCAGTGTTCGAATCTCTGATCTAACCAAACGGGCACTCACGAACTCACAAAGGATAAATAAAATACACCGAATCTTGTTAATCATCCATATGTCGAGGAATATATTGTTGTCCATATATTCCAACACAATAAACATAAAATACTATACAGAATGTAGAACACTGCCCTGAAGTCTCAGAAGTGATGTTCATATACAAAAATCGTTAATTATGCCATTGTTTCATATCTGGATTATAGCCCAGATTTCCCAACTCAGCATTACGATAAAATGCTGAACTGGGCACAAGAATCTCGCATTATATCGATCCACGTAATGTTTGCAAAATCTAGAACTGAAAACTGAGTTGAAATGATGAAAAGAATGTGGTAGGTTTTTAACAGCTCCAGAGGGGACAAAAACACAGTTAGCAGATAATGCTGTCTAGTTTTGAAAACAGTTTTCAGAATAGCAGACTTACCACCACGATCTCTGGCCGTCCTTCTTGCATACGTCATTTTGTGTTTTGTCTAATTCATAATTCATATAATATCATATTCTGGGCCAACCCCACGTCGGTCTCACAGTTAACAGGTGTAATTCTCTTTGTACAACCCTCCAAATCTTCTTCTTCTCACTCACAAATACTTTTATATTCTGCTTCTCTCTCATCCGTGGAAGGAATTTTCAGCTCTACCAAATCTCTGTAGGACTTCCTCAACAATGATATATTCATACTCTAATGAAAAACGAATAATTGCTACTAACCAAGCCTTTTGGTTTTCACAGTGTTAAAAAAGTTTTCATCACTGCAAGTCTTATCCAACTATAACACAAATTAATCATCTGTTTCGAATTACTGTGTGAAAAAAATACTTAGGAAAAAGGACATCTTCAGTTATAGCTTAAAGGTGGTCCCATCAAGGACTTTTGCGTATTGGTTTAAGGGTGTAGGACTTTGTCAGATGCTAATTATTGGCAATTATGAATTGAGATATTTTTATATGGATGAAGTCAATCCTTAGTGGTTTATGGTTTCTACTTGTTGGGTATAAATAGAGTACAGTTTCATTCAACAAGTGGGGTTCTTCTTCAATAACAGTAGAAGAAAAAGAAGAAGAAGAAGAATCACACCTAAGAAACAAAATGGATCCTACTGAGCAAATTTCTGAAGAATGGAGTTCTCTCAGTGGTTTTTGCACAGCTGAGGAAGCTGACTTCATGAGCCAGTTGCTTGGCAACTGCTCACTCCCTGAAAATCTGTGTGGAAATTTCCACTTGGGAATTCCATCTGCGGCATGGCCAGGCCATGAATCAACGATAGTGACGGTGACAAGCATCAATGACAGTCCATATTTTCCTGCAACCGCTGATTATAGTAATAGTAATTATTTATGTTTTTCACAAGGTAGTTGTTCCACTTCTGATAGTAGCAATATATTTCCTGCTACAAGTGGCAATAAACACTGCTTGAATGATCCAGTGGCCAACATTGGCTACATGTCCATGGGTTTGGCCAAGTTCAGCCCATATAATGTTCAAGGGAGTGACACCCATCAGATGAATGAAAACACTGATCAAGATTTAGGTCCTGAGGTTATTGCTGACAAGAATTCGCAGGATCACCAGGAATGTGAAGTACTAGTTTCTGAACCAGCAACAGAGGATATAACCACCAATCTAGAGAAGTCGGGAAAAAGATCTAGGGGCTCAATGCAGGTAGAATAACACAAATTATTACTAGTGCTGTTTCTTAGTCCTATAATAGTGTAGTTATTAGTTATATAAGCATTTCCTTTTCCGGCAGAATTTATTGTATGTGTTTGATTTTGTGCGGTTCTTCTCATCATGATTTGATAATTTTTACTTAATGATTTCATAGGTACGAAAGAGCAAGAAAAATGCTAAATCCGTGAAGAAACCAAAATCTGATTCTATAAGTAACTCTGAAGAGGGTAGAAGTCCTGATCTTCAGGGTTGCTGCTCAGAGGATGATGATTCCAATGCTTCTCAGGAGCTAAATGGAGGAGGATCTTCAAATCTGAGTCTGGAGGATTCTACATCGCTTAAGTTGAAGGGAAAAAAATCAACAGCTAGTAGAGGTTCTGCTACTGATCCACAAAGTGTATATGCAAGGGTACGTGTTTCATCAAATTAATCCATTCTAACAATTCTATGATATTTTATTGTTGTCAATGTACTGTAAACTGTAAAGGATGTGATCTCAAGAAATTTCCTTTTTTCACAACGCAGAGAAGAAGAGAAAGAATAAATGAAAGACTGAAAATCCTACAAAACCTTGTCCCGAACGGAACCAAGGTAGAATTCTCAATCAATATCCTGCCCAAGTCAAACAAGTGGTTGACTTAAGATTCTGAATTTTGCTTCCTCGTGAATTGCAGGTGGATATCAGCACCATGCTTGAGGAAGCCGTTCAATATGTGAAGTTTTTACAGCTCCAAATTAAGGTAACAAAGATCCTCCTTAGTCTTTAATTTGCATCCAAATTTCAGTTCAGTATAAAAGATTTTTGCTATATCATAAGATAGAGACTCATTTTGATTTGAATTTAACAGCTTCTGAGTTCTGATGATCTTTGGATGTACGCTCCTATTGCTTACAATGGAATGAACATTGGACTAGACCTCAATATTACCCCAACCAAACAGCCATAAGTATCTTGCATAACAATGAAAAGGTGATGCAGAAGCAATTTGGGAGCTGTCTTTTGTGACGTGTCTATTATGTTCATAAGTATGTATTAACTGCCATTTGATCATGAGGAAGTTTGAGATTTTTTTATTCATAAAGCAAGAGATTGGTTAATCAGGCGAACCATGTGTATTCTTTAACCATGAGAAATCATTTTCGGTTGATTTCCTGGTTGTTTACTACTCATACTTTTAACTATGTTCGGTTTCACCTTATATATAATGTTTTTGAATATACAGTGACTCGTGCTACTTACAGTATTGAATGAGATTGAGTTTGATCCTCTGTAGAAATAATTTTTATCAGATTTTACTTATTTGGAAATCAAAATAGATTAATCAGTGACAAGGTTTTAGAGCATTGATGGACAATAAAAAGAGGAGTAATTTTCTTGAAAAAGAAATTCTGATCTGGTTGCAAAGCGTAACGTAAAAACATTTATGAGGACATTTATTAAGTCAAATCATTAGACATTTTCCATAAGAAAATAATTATACAACATAAGACATCTATACATACCATCATTTGGCTTGAAAATCTGAAGAC